>Ga0325401_1003370_pt1 | contig 14622 bp, 8 predicted proteins | sample PopdelMetagenome_FD_205666 | JGI IMG/M metagenome (GOLD analysis project Ga0325401, IMG submission 205666) | Populus deltoides microbial communities from Bellville, Georgia, United States - Xylem-PdKOR-R2 | ecosystem: Host-associated > Plants > Phyllosphere > Stem > Wood/Secondary xylem | place...
TTTTTAATTCTAAAAACAACGGTTCACCAACTAAAAAGTTGGTAAGCGAGAATTTCTCATTAAAAATAAAAGGAAAATTGAATAGCATAGTCCATTGGTTTATTAAAAAAAAAAAAACTCAGTTACAAAATGCACTCACAAAATACATGCAGTATCTGTGTGGGGCAATAACTTTAATAATTAATGCAAAATTTCAAAAATATTACGATTACAATTATAAATAAACTAAAACAAAAAATTTCCACTATTAAACATAAGTTTACCCCGATTATTGATATTTTAAAGCATAAATTTATACTTTAATTTACATCAATTATTTTTACTACTACTCACAATTTTTCTAATTTTATTATTTTCCAGTTGAAATCTAAATAATTTTATCATAAGGTTTACACTTTTTTTTATTCCTCATCTTGATCTTAATACGAAAATTGCCACTTTTAAGATTAATTTTTGAACACACCTTAAAATTGGTCTTTTAATCAAACATATTATTGAGTTATGGTATGAGCTGCCTATACTTTATAGTGATTTTTATTGATAAATCTACCATCCAGACATATACTGCATAAATCATTATTATTTGGAATCAAGAGAGTTAAAATCATTCTAAAATGAATCAAAATGATATATTTTTTTATTTTTTAAAAATTATTTTTGAGATCAGCACATCATAACAATTCAGAATATATAAAAAAAATTAATTATTTATAAAAAAAATTAAAATTTTTTAAAAATACGGTTTGCACCACATTCCTGAATGTTATTTCAAGATCTTATGTTGTTCCAAATATACCTCTTTTCTAGTAACTTTTACCACCTATCACTGTAATTGTTCAGCCTTTTTAGGTTTGAGCTTGTATGATGGTCTATTCAATAAGCTAGAACCAATGATCAAGTTGATCTATTCTGGTACTAGATATTTCTTATGTGGTAATACTTAAAGCAATTCTTTTAACATCATTTTGTAAATTATATTAGAACTTCTTAAAATTTTATAAGACTATTTTTATCCTTTTTCTTTACAACCTTATTATCGGGGATTAAAATATATATCACCTTTAGATTCTTAGTCTTTTTATGAAATGTTACAAAGATAATATTATACGCTTATTTAAATCAATTTCAGTAATTAACCATTTCCTAATGAATATTAACATTATGCACTTTCCTTTTATGTTGAGAGTATACATGTTATACCATTTATTATTTACAACACATCTGTCATACTTTCAAAGTCTTCCTAGCAAAATATGACACGTATTCATTAACATCACGTCACACCAATCACTATCCTTATATTTTTTCTTCTCATGAAAAATGATGCTACACATCATTTATCCATGATTACCTCAGTATTTTTGTTTATCCAAGTCAACTTGTAGGGTTTAAGATGTTTTTTTTTTAATCTTGAGCTAGAGTTTCTTCACTACCTTCATGAACACCATATTTTCGTAGCTTTCATTGTCAATTATTAATTTGCATACCTTATTTTTAATGGTACAAGGTAAATAAAAAAATATCGATACGCTACCAGTCTTCACCTTAAATCACCCTTGAAAGTTAATTGAATCTTTTGGATGATCAGAGTAGCACCACCACCATATTCATACAAAATCTCCCTGTAACTATCAAAATCATTATAGATAGGATCAATTGCCTCATCATGCTTTCTATCAATAAATTCTTTCTTAAATAACTTTATGCTTATAACATTTATTAGCCCGATGCCCCTCCTCGTTATATTTATAACAACAAGTTCTAAAAATATATCCAAAATAAGAACCTAACCTATCATTTGCAGAGTTTTTTGAGGGGTCAGTTTGGGTTGAAGAGTGGTCCTTTATTGATTATTGTTATGTCTTCTATGGTATTTTGGTTAACCCAAAAACTTCAGCAAGCTACCTTAGCAACTTACTGTTTCTATACCATTAGAGTGCTAGATCAATAGTTTAATAGGCTTCTAACATTACCTATAAAGATTGCAAAAACTATCATAAACCACTAGGGTATCGAGCCACCAACTGCTCTTTCATTTCAAATAGGTCATTCTTTGCCATTAGATGATAAAATTTATTAATGTAATCATCAACATAATCCCCCCTACCTCAGTGTCTGGAGTTGCTGGTATAAATTTTGGTTATATCCAAAATGAAAGAAGTGCTCCTTCATTATCTTCTTCATTTTCTTTAAATCATTGATCCTTGGTTTACCATGCTTTTTATGTGACCTCTTCAATTGCTCTTACTAGGCAGAAGCTTGACCTTTTAATTCGATGATGATTAGATTAACTCTTATTTGCTATAGAACTTTTGCTAAAAAACCCTTTCTACTTCATTCAACCAATCAATAAACTCTTCTGCCTGCAAAGTTCTTATAAAGTTAAGGAGCTTTACCAAACCTGATATCTCCACAATACTTTTCCCGATTAAGAGGTTGTCTCTCCTTCTCTCATCTCTAGAAAGGGTTCTCAATGCTGGCCATGGATTCATGGTCACCCTCCTCATATTCCCCTTGGGTTCTTGCCTCTACCAATTGTTGTAATATGTTTCTGCATGTTCTTTATCACCAGCACATGGACGTCTCTTTCTCAAGAGGAAACTTCTTTATCGAATCATGCTTATGCACGTCCTATTCTACGACCTCTTTCAACTATGATCGTTACAATATTTTGATAAAATTTAAGCATGATTTAACGATTATATATAAAATTATGGCTTTTTATGTCAAACTATTGATCTAGCACGAACATGCCTTCTCTTAAGCTTAACTCAATGTCACTAGTTCATAAATGAGTCTGCTAGGATTTTTGTATGATCCACTAGTAGTAAATTCATAACTAACTTTTTAGAATTACCAAACTATTATGACCCGTCTGCCTTAAAAACAAAAAGAAAGTTTTGGCTAAAAAGATGAAATTTTTCTTTCTCAATCTAAATCATTTGAATTATTATGAATTCTTATTTTAATTATTGTAAAGTTTTATTAAAAAAAAAATCATGTTATTGATCAAAAAATCTATGGCTTTGTGAAATAAAAATAAAAATGTATAAATAAAAAGAGATAAATTTGATTGAAAAAATACATTTTTTAATTTAAAATTTAAATCATTGATTTTTTAAAAATAATTTTTTAATTATTAAAAAATTAAATATAAATTAGTTTTGATAACAGCCTCTTTAAAATCATCAAGCATAAAAAAAAAAAAAAACTAGTAAACTAGGAACGAGAAAGATAGGTAAACTAGGAAACGAAAGAAAAACCCTCGCCCCATTTCCTTCGAGAAAGGGATTCTTACATTGACTTTGACTCGTCCTGTCTCACACTCTTCACAAGACTGGGAGAGACCATCTCCCTCGCAATAATACACTAAGCTCCATGCTGGATCAATAGTCGCTGTGTGGTGTAGCCACTTAAACTAACCATTAAACATTATTAATACAATCTCCAATTACAGTCAATACTCACACTGACAGCTGTTTCCTGAAACGAATCCTTGTTTTCCTAATAGAGAGTCTTTTATTTTTCCTTGTTAATGTCTTTTTAGTGAGATAGATTGTGACTGCCTCCCTGTAACTGAAGCGGAAGAAGATAAGATGAGAGGAGTCGGAGTGACCTCCCCTAGTTCTAGTTCTAGTTCTGCAGAGCCCAGACTCCGACCCTTTGCTTTAAAGTCAGTCTCTCTCTCTCTCTCTCTCTCTCTCGTTCTACATCTCTTTTATAATCACTCGCTGTCTCTATAATCTGATTGATCGGTGGTTTCACTTAATAATAAATCAGCTTATTGATTACTGATTAAGCATGTTTTACACTAGTTAGCATTCCATTTGTTTCACTATCAACTACCGCTGAGATCTACTTGTTTATGGTATGATATGCTTTTGTTTTTTTCCTTTTTCTTTGGTGATTTATTCTTTCTTAATTCATTCCTGGTCTTTGCATGCTTTGTCGAATTGGGTTTTCAATATTAGCTTGGTATTGATTGTGACCCATATAGTGGACGCAGAGGAGAGGATTTGGGCTGGTAATGTTCTACTTGCTTGCGTCTTTGACACCATTCTATTATCATTTTTTGGATGGTGGTCTCACCTTTTTATTATCTGAAATGCCAATGGAAAATAACATCGAAAAATGTTTGAGATCCTCGTAGTTGATAGTTCCTTCCATTGGGTTGCTAACTACCGAATGTGTTTTTCTTCTTTTTTATTTGTTTGTCCTGCTAGGATCATCTTTATCCTTTTCCGATTTGTCTGCAATGTTGCGAACCTTTTTTTTGTGTGTATGTGTGTGTGTGTCTGGATTTATTATATAATTATGTACTTGGACCAATGTTCTTGTGAATGCTTTCTTGGTACAGTGAAGATGCAAGCAGAAGGAGGTTCTTAAGAGGTAGGGATCTTAGAGATGTTGAGAAGGCCTTCCAGGTTCCCATCCAATATAAGAATTTGAACTGCAAAATATCTACACTGAAAGTCGTGCTCTTAATAATTGCTTTCGGAACCTTGGTGACATTCTATCATTCTCCAGTAGTTTATATTGCAGACCAGCCATCCACTTCTGGATCTCGGTATGTTTATTGTCTACTTTTAATTATCTATCAGGTCTTATTTTTCTCTTAAGATTGTTTCATTTCTAGTTTTTAGTTTAGTTCCCCGCATAGAACTTCCAAATCAAACCTTCCTCTTTTTTCTGTTTGGTATTATGTTAGTTTCTCATCATGAACTTGTCCTTGTTTCAAGTGGATAAGTAGCATGGCAGATTAGAGCTGTTCTCAGAGTTAAAAAATGCACAGACACACTCAGGCTATCCTTTTTAAAAAGTTTGAAAGCCTCTTTAAACTTTGCTAAAAGGCACAGACCCATGATTTTTTTTCTTTGCAATATCCTGAACGAGAGTTTAATGTACACAGGCCAAGTTTTGTTGATCGATGGACAAGAGATGGTGCTGCCGTGGATCCACGCTATATCTCTAATTTAGACGTTAACTGGGACCAGATTTCCGATATTATTGTCAAACTAGATGACAGCAATGAGTATCAGGGAATTGGCTTGTTAAACTTCAATGAAAGTGAGATTAATAATTGGAAGGTGATGTTACTGGACGTTGAGCACGTTGTTCTGCATTTAGAACATGTAGCGGAAGATGTAACTTGGGAATCCCTTTACCCTGAATGGATAGATGAAGAGGAAGAATTTGAGGTTCCCACTTGTCCTGTTCTGCCCAAACTTAAAGTTCCTGGCAAGCCACGCATTGATATAATTGCCGTGAAGCTTCCATGCAACAAGTCAGGGAAATGGTCAAGAGATGTGGCTCGTTTGCACTTGCAGCTTGCGGCTGCAAATCTTGCTGCTTCTGCTAAAAGTTATCATCCTGTGCGTGTGCTTTTGGTGACTGACTGCTTCCCGACCCCAAATCTGTTCACTTGCAAGGAGCTTATTTGGCATGAAGGGAATTTATGGATGTATCAACCCAACCTCAATGTGTTGAGAGAAAAGATACAACTCCCAGTAGGGTCATGTGAACTTTCAGTTCCTCTCAAGGCTAAAGGTCAGTCTTTAAGATTTGCATTAAAAAAATCAATACTGTATTTCTTTTATTTCATGCTAGCTAGTGGGGCTTTGGAAAGCAGCTTGTCTAATTTCTCTCCTTTTATCTCTGTAGCCCACAAAAATCTTTTAAGTTATGGTGAAAACTAGCCCTGGTTGAGTTAGTCAAATTTTTGGTCAACTGCAATACCAATTCATACCTGTCTGTTTATATTGCAGTACTGGGAAACCGGTGCATCGAAACTTAAAAATAAATGAAAAAATACGACTTAGCATGATGTCTTTAGGGTTTGGATCTGTAAGTTTTACCTGCCAAGGGATCAAGGCAAGGAATTGACTTATTCTAATTTGTTACCCTAACTATCTGTGTAATTTATGAAAAAGATTGCACTGGCTTTCTCACTGCAAAGCTAATGCAAAATCTTAAATCGAAATTCACTGAATGTTTTTCAACAGAACATTTTTACTCAGAAAGAGCACACCGGGAAGCGTATGCAACGATTCTGCATTCTGCACACTTTTATGTTTGTGGGGCCATTGCTGCAGCTCAGAGTATCCGCATGGCAGGTTCAACACGGGATCTTGTGATACTTGTTGATGAAACAATTACTGACTATCATAGGGAAGGCTTAGCAGCTGCAGGTTGGAAAATCCATACAATCCAAAGAATCAGGAACCCAAAAGCTGAACGAGATGCTTACAATGAATGGAACTACAGTAAATTTCGTCTTTGGCAATTGACAGATTATGACAAGATCATCTTCATTGATGCTGACATGCTCATACTTAGAAATATCGATTTCTTGTTTGAAATGCCAGAAATATCTTCTACAGGAAACAATGCTACCCTGTTCAACTCCGGTGTGATGGTTGTTGAACCATCAAATTGTACATTCCAGCTGTTAATGGATCATATCAATGAGATTGAGTCCTACAATGGCGGGGACCAGGGATATCTAAATGAAATCTTCACGTGGTGGCACCGGATTCCTAAACACATGAACTTCTTGAAACACTTTTGGGAAGGTGACGAGGAGGAGAAGAAACAGATGAAAACTCGACTCTTTGGAGCTGATCCGCCAATCCTTTACGTTCTCCACTATCTGGGCAATAAACCATGGATATGTTTCCGAGATTATGATTGCAACTGGAATGTGGACATTTTGCAGGAGTTTGCTAGTGATGTTGCTCACAAAACATGGTGGAAGGTGCATGATGCCATGCCAGAGAACTTGCACAAGTACTGCTTGCTTAGGTCCAAGCAAAAGGCAGCATTAGAGTGGGATCGGAGGCAAGCCGAGAAAGCCAATTACACTGATGGTCATTGGAAGATTAAGATAAAAGACAAACGCTTGGAAACCTGCTACGAGAATTTCTGCTTCTGGGAGAGCATGCTATGGCATTGGGGTGAAAAGAATTGGACAGATAATGCAACTGTTACTCCATCACCGCCAGCTGTTACAACTACATCTCTCCCCGCTTTGTGATTGGTCAATCCATTATCTCATACTTACAATTTATGTAGATGATACAAAGTTCAATGTATTTACATAAAGTGATTTTATGAGGGATTGTAGTGACAAATTGAGAGTCAAGTGGTCTTACTATTAGGCATCTTTATCTGCTTGAGCGTCTCGCAATGAGGTTAATTAATTGTGCATAATGCAGAGACTATTGTTGCTCTCTGAGGCCATCCTCCCAGCTCTTCAATTTCTGCTTCTGTGTTAATGCATAAATAAAACTTTTAAAAAAATATTTTCCAACCGCAAAAACAATTAGCTAAACATATGTAACGACGTCGTTTGCAAAAGACGATATTTCTTCACCCTTTTAAAAGCAACAAACAGAAGTTTTGCCGCCAGACAGCATCAAAATCTGTACCAAACATGAATAATTCTTCCAGAGGTCCAGGGAAGGAATTCTTTCAGTAAACAATTATCAATATCTTTATTCTCTCCCTTCGCTTCAAGTGGTTCTGTTTTGAGAGTCATGTTGGACTCATCCCTCCTCATTCAATGCTTCGCAAATTCTTCTTCTTGAAAACCTCACCCTCCTCAAACCTACACTCCTTCCATCACCAGCTCACATTCTCAGCGATTCCAAACGGGTCAAATCACCCTTCTCATACCCTTAAACCTCGGATATACACACATATCTTGCAGAACTGTCTGCAAAAAAGCAAGCAAGTCAAAACCCACAGCCTGTTTGATGAAATACCTCAAAGATTATCTCAATTTTCAACCACCAATAAAATTATCCATGCCCAGAGCCTCAAACTTGGTTTCTGGTCAAAAGGGGTTCTAGGCAATGTAATCGTTGACCTTTATGCCAAGTGTGCTGATGTGGACTATGCGGAGAGGGCATTCAAACAGCTTGAAGATAAAGATATATTGGCCTGGAACTCAATTCTATCTATGCATTCAAAACAGGGATTTCCACACTTGGTTGTTAAGTATTTTGGGTTGTTGTGGAATTCTGGTGTGTGGCCAAATGAGTTCACATTTGCTATTGTTTTATCATCTTGTGCAAGATTGGAGATGGTAAAGTGTGGTAGGCAAGTTCATTGTAATGTTGTTAAGATGGGGTTTGAGTCAATTTCTTATTGTGAGGGTGCTTTAATTGGTATGTATGCCAAATGTAATTTTTTAACTGATGCTCGAAGCATATTTGATGGAGCAGTAGAATTGGATAAAGTTTCTTGGACATCGATGATTGGTGGGTATATTAAAGTTGGTCTGCCTGAGGAGGCAGTGAAAGTGTTCCAGGAGATGGAGAAAGTTGGTCAGGAACCAGACCAGGTAGCATTTGTGACTGTCATAAATGCATATGTTGATTTAGGAAGGCTAGAAAATGCATCTGATTTGTTTTCCAGGATGCCTAACCGGAATGTTGTGGCTTGGAATTTGATGATTTCAGGTCATGCCAAAGGAGGTTATGGGGTGGAAGCGATTGAGTTTTTCCAAAATATGAGGAAAGCTGGTATTAAATCCACGAGATCCACGTTGGGAAGTGTATTGAGTGCTATTGCAAGTTTAGCGGCTCTTGACTTTGGCTTGCTAGTTCATGCCGAGGCACTTAAACAGGGGTTACACTCAAATGTTTATGTTGGAAGTTCACTGGTTAGTATGTATGCTAAGTGTGGGAAGATGGAAGCAGCAAAGAAAGTTTTTGATACTTTCAATGAGCAAAACGTAGTGTTGTGGAATGCAATGCTTGCAGGATATGTGCAGAATGGGTATGCCAATGAAGTCACGGAATTGTTTTTTAATATGAAGAGCTGTGGTTTTTATCCGGATGATTTTACCTATAGCAGCATTCTGAGTGCCTGTGCTTGCTTAAAATATTTAGATTTGGGCCGTCAATTGCATTCAGTTATTATCAAGAACAAATTTGCATCCAACTTGTTTGTTGGAAATGCTTTGGTAGATATGTATGCTAAATCTGGTGCTCTTGAGGATGCAAGGCAACAATTTGAGCTGATAAGAAATAGAGACAATGTTTCTTGGAATGTAATTATTGTTGGATATGTGCAAGAAGAAGATGAAGTTGAGGCATTCCATTTGTTTCGAAGAATGAATTTGCTTGGGATTCTGCCTGATGAAGTGTCTCTGGCTAGTATATTGAGTGCCTGTGCAAGCGTTAGAGGTCTTGAGCAAGGGAAACAGGTGCATTGTCTTTCAGTCAAAACTGGTCAAGAAACAAAGCTTTACAGTGGAAGTTCCCTCATCGACATGTATGCCAAGTGTGGGGCTATTGATTCTGCACACAAAATTCTTGCTTGCATGCCTGAGCGAAGTGTGGTCTCCATGAATGCACTGATTGCAGGATATGCTCAAATTAATTTGGAACAGGCAGTAAATCTGTTTCGAGATATGCTAGTTGAAGGAATAAACTCCACTGAAATAACATTTGCAAGCCTTTTAGATGCATGTCATGAGCAACAGAAGTTGAATCTAGGAAGGCAAATCCACTGTCTTATTTTAAAGATGGGCCTTCAGCTTGATGATGAATTCTTGGGTGTCTCTCTCTTAGGCATGTACATGAACTCCCTGAGAACAACAGATGCAAGTGTTCTCTTCTCAGAGTTTTCAAATCCAAAGAGTGCTGTAGTGTGGACTGCTATGATTTCAGGACTTAGTCAAAATGATTGCAGCGTGGGGGCTTTACAACTCTATAAAGAAATGCGCAGCTGCAATGTATTACTTGACCAAGCTACATTTGTTAGTGCCCTCAGAGCATGTGCTGTCGTATCTTCTATAAAAGATGGTAGAGAGACTCATTCTCTGATTTTCCATACCGGATTTGACTCAGATGAGTTGACGAGTAGTGCCCTTGTAGATATGTATGCCAAATGTGGGGATGTGAAGAGCTCCATGCAAGTTTTTAAGGAACTGAGCAGAAAAAAAGACGTTATTTCTTGGAACTCAATGATAGTTGGATTTGCTAAAAATGGGTATGCAGAAGATGCACTCAGAGTCTTCGATGAGATGAAACAATCACATGTAACACCAGATGCTGTCACTTTTCTTGGTGTCCTCACTGCGTGTAGTCATTCAGGGAGGGTATCCGAAGGGCGTCTGATTTTTGACATGATGGTTAACTTATATGGGATGCAGCCTAGAGCAGATCATTGTGCCTGCATGGTTGATCTTCTAGGTAGATGGGGTTCTCTAAAAGAAGCTGAAGAGTTCATTAACAAACTTAATTTTGAACCTGATGCTAAGGTTTGGGCTACAATGCTTGGGGCCTGCAGAATACATGGAGATGACATCAGGGGCCAACAAGCTGCTGAAAAACTCATTGAGCTTGAACCACAAAACTCTTCACCCTATGTACTGCTTTCTAACATTTATGCCGCATCAGGAAACTGGGATGAGGTCAATACTTTGAGGAGGGAAATGAGAGAAAAAGGAGTGAAGAAGTTGCCTGGGTGTAGCTGGATTGTAGTTGGACAGGAGACGAACATGTTTGTGGCAGGAGACAAATCTCATCATAGCGCATCAGAAATCGATGCAGTTTTGAAAGATTTGACACCGCTGATGAGAGAAAATGATTATGTTGTTCAGCTTGATTTTTTTGGCGATGATGAAGAATGAGAAAGGTCAGTCCTTCTTCACTACCTGCCCACCTGCTTACAAAGAAGAAGAGCAGCTTCTCAATGACTTGAAGATGGTACTATGACTTGTAGAAAGGGACTACCTGAAGCAATTGATTGACATCATAAACAACCAGGTGTAAAACACAATATAACTGACCATAAACATATTTGTTGGTTATGGTCCTGAAAATCATTTAACTTTCTTACCAATTCCAGAATTCAGTTGTTATCATTCGCTTAGCTTTTGGCTCCTTCAGATTGATTTGACTTCTTAATGCACTTCGGCCAACATTGTGATTTCGTTCTGGTTACAACATCATAGTGAGAAGCAAACGGAAGGAGTTTCCTCAAGATAGGGATGTTTGAACTTTGAAATGCCCTTCAGGATCCCAACCCCGAAACTTGTGCTGAAAACCATTGCATCGGAGACTCCAGTGGTTTGATCTGCCCACTTTTAGATCTGGGTAAGCTCTGTGGTTCACCCATCTTTCTTTCACTTAGTACACATCATCTGTTGGTTCTCTTTTCAAGCATTGATTTTTTCTCGGTTCAATATCCACAGGGAGAAGTTTAGTGCCTGCAGGCCAAGTTTTGTTCAACTCATGGGTAAAGAAGACCACAAGGAAGCTGCAGTAGATCCACGTTAATTACAGCTCAACTTCAGGCACAGCATGGGACAGATTTCAGACGTTATTACAAACTAGTAGATGACGGTAGAGAGTATCAGGCAGTGGTGGTTAATTGTTGAACTTCATTGGAAGAGAGATTGACAGATGGAAGCAGAGTTTCATCTTTGAAAGCCATTAGTTTCTGTAACTTTTACAAGCTTTTCACGTTGTTTTGTCTCAGGACAAACTCCCAAGTCATATCATCAATCAAGTTTTTTACATAAATTCATCAAAATTCCTCTGTTGAGGAAAATACATTTTAACGACATCGTTCTTATTTATTTGCAATCCTTTTTACCATAGCACTAGCAATGATGCTTGTCCCTCCCTCCATTGTCCCCTTCAAACCCCCCTACCAGTTTCCCAAACTTGAGCCCGAGACGAGAATTCAATCATTTTCACTTTCCATTTCCATACTAACCTAAAATGAATTTGATTTCCCCATGGAAGTTAAGATTTCCTCCGATTTCAATTTCGCCAAGCACTACCTTCTCCTACTGCAAGACTTCGCTCACAAACCAAACCTTCTCCTTCCCATAAACTCCTCACAAACCAAACCCCGAAGAAGAAAAACTCCAAGCCTGAGCCAGTCCGTAAACCAACCATAATTGAAGAAGTGTCAGGAGACGATGAAGACAGAGAAGAAGGAGAAGAACAGCTTCTCTTTGATGATTTTGAAGATGGTAGCTTAACTCCTAAAAAAATGTCACAGAACCTGCAAGATCCAGAGAAGCAACAAGAAAGAAAGCGAGAATGGAGAACAATTTCATTTTATACCCTGACAATATCGTCCTTGAAAGAGAAAAGAACCTTATAATTATAAACGTTACTTGAAAAACTTGTTAACAAACTTAATCAAGACCATAATGAGGTTTTTTTACAAACTAATATAACACATTCCTTATTTTCAAAGACAAAATTTTTGATATAACATAATTGTAGTCAAAGTTCGAGTTTTTTGCCCATAACTATTAAGTTTTGACAAAAATTCATCATCTGTAATATTGATTGAGTCGATCCTCACAATGAGGTACCTTTAACCTTATAAAAAAAAGAATGGCTGTGGCCAGGTAGGGGATCTACATCTAAAAAGGTCAAATAATAAAAACAGTTGTTTTTGTCTCAACTTTTCACTCAAGTTTAAGTGTAGCTTAGCAACAAGATTTATGTGTTGGATAATCAATTAATCTCTTAGTTCTAGTAATCTAATCCATTCTTCTTAGCCAAAGTGACTGGTAGCTTGTATTTGGTGCTTAATAGACTAAGGTAACATATGGGTTGTACCTATAATAGGTCCTTGTTTTTGTAGATTTATAAACTCTCAAATGTTTAAGTAAACGTCTTTTTAGAGAGAGAAAGTATAATGATATTTTAGAGAGATAGACTCTAAAAATATATATGCTAAAAATATTGAGAATGAAGAGATTGTGAAGCTAGAGCTTGAAAGACTCAAGAGGTATTTATAGCTTATGAGTCTTGTCTTTTCATGAAAAAGAGGAGTTGAAGAGTCATTTAATCCCTGTGATATTTTGGATCGGTATAAAATATTGTGAAACTCATTTAAGGAATTTATTGGAGGAACTCATTGAAAGAATCCATTTGAGAAACTTGTGCTTAAAAATTTTCTAAGGGGCTAGAGGGAATTCATAGGGGTAGTGTTGTTGCACTAGAAAAACCAAATCAATCCCTTCTTTGGAGACTAGTGTTATTTCACTAGAGAGACCTCATTTCAATCCCTTGAAAATTAATGTTATTGCACTAGAGAGATCTCATACCAATAATTTAGAGACTGTTAGGATATTGTCCTAAAAAGATCAAGTGAATCACTTCTTTGAAGAGCGATGCTATTACAATAGGGAGACCAAGTCAATCCTTTCTAATGAGAGTTGTGCTCATTCAGTAGATGGAACTTTCCTAATAAGTGGAACTTGTCTAATAGGTGGAGCTCGCTTTTTAGGTATCATTAGAGCCCTCCAAGTCATGATGACACCTTTTAGTGTGCATATGCTGCCACAAAAATTATTTATAGGCATAGTCGTGGGCATAGTCATAGGTGTAGCGAAAAATATGATCGTGGGCATCATCATGGGTGTAGTTGCTGGTGTAGCCACATAGGGTGTAATTGTGGCCGTAATCGCAGACATAACCATTGACATGTCATTAACGTAGCCATTAGCATAGCTACTATTGCATTGAGGTTTCACCAACCATAAAAAAAGCTTTTGAGAAATAGGAATGAACTGTCTTTTTGTTCATTTCCCACAGACGGCGCCAATAAAGGTTCCAAAAAAATTCATGTAGCTTAGAAGTAAGGCTTATGTGTTGGATAATCTGTTAATCTCTTAGTTCTAGCATTCTGATCCATTCTTCTTAGCCAAGGTGGTAGGTAGCTTGTACTTGGTGCTTGGTAGGCTGAGGTGGCTTGTGATTAGTACCTGCAAAATGTCCTTTTTTTATATAGATTTGGGGATTCTTAGATGCTTAAATATCTTTTTAGAAAAAGAAAGTGCAATGATATTTTAGAGAGACAAAATCTGAAAATATATATGCTAAAAATATTGAGAACGATGAGAGTATGAACTTGGAGCTTAAATGATTCATAGGGTATTTATAGCACACGAGTCTTATCATTTTGTGGAGAGGAAAGACTAAAGAGTTATTCTATCGCTGCGATATTTTGAAATGTATTCAACTCAAAATAATATGTTTTGGATCAATATAAAATATCAAGGGATCGACGTGAAGGTCCTGAAAAATTATCGAGGGAGTGTTGGGTTTAGGTGAGTTATTTAAGCTTGTTAAGAGGAAAAGTAGGCCTAAACGCCCTACCTGAAACCCGTGTTCATTAGGGTTTAAAGCCCATTAAATTTGGGTTCATCACATTGCATTTCTTTTTTCTCTTTCTCTTCATTGAATGTTTTGCGCATTACAATCTCTCTCAACTGCAAGTGGACTCAAGATTTTTATCAAATATAATAAAACTATGTTAATATTTTCCCATGAAGCGCTCAAAGGGTAAAAGAATGCCAAAGAAAATACCTGACCTTAGGGGTGTTCATGGTCTGGTTCGATCTGGTTTCAACCAAACCAGAAAATATTATTCCTTATTAATATAACCTGAACTGAACAGAGAACCGGTTCAAACTGATCGATTTTGTTCGGTTCGGGTCAGTTTTTAAGCATAAAAACCAGAAAAACCGGACTAATCTTCATCACTGAGCTAAATCGAAGAAAAATTTGACATCAAATATCAATCTAAGCTATTAATCACAGCAACACTTAGAAATTTAAGAAAAGCAACCAGAAAAAG
>Ga0325401_1003371_pt1 | contig 14621 bp, 14 predicted proteins | sample PopdelMetagenome_FD_205666 | JGI IMG/M metagenome (GOLD analysis project Ga0325401, IMG submission 205666) | Populus deltoides microbial communities from Bellville, Georgia, United States - Xylem-PdKOR-R2 | ecosystem: Host-associated > Plants > Phyllosphere > Stem > Wood/Secondary xylem | place...
GCCCCTGCCGACCCGCGCCCTGCCGCCGGCCGAGATGGCGAAGCTGCGCGGGGCGGCCGACAGCGTCGCCCTGAAGCTGCGCCACCACGACGAGGCGACCCACGCCGCCCGCATCCCCGGCCGGCGCGAGGCCAAGGAGGTGTTCGACGCGCTGGAGCAGGCCCGCGTGGAGGCGGTGGGCGGCCGCCACATGGCCGGCGTCGCCGCCAACCTCCGCGCCCGCCACGCCGAGCAGGCGGAGGCCGAGGGCTACGACCGCATGACGCGCAAGGACCAGCTGCCGCTGACGGCGGCGCTGTCCCTGCTGGCGCGGGAGAAGCTGACCGGCGAGCCGGTGCCGGACGCGGCGCGGCGCGTGGCGGATCTGTGGCGCGACACGCTCGGGCCCCGCGCCGACGACGCGCTGGCGGAGATGGCCACGGCGGCCGAGAACCAGGACGCCTTCGCGCGGGCGGCGCGCAAGCTGCTCGCCGCGCTCGACCTCGCGGAGGCCGAGGTCGAGGCCGAGAGCGAGGAGAGCCAGGACCAGGAGGACGAGGGCAGCGAGACCTCCGGTGCCCAGGACAACCAGGGCGAGGGCGAGAGCAAGCCCCAGGAGTCCGAGAGCCTGATGGGCGCCCAGCCCGAGCAGACCGAGGGCGAGGCCGGCGACGAGGAGGCCGGCGAGGACGAGGAGGAGGACGGCGCCGCGGCCGAGGGCGAGGACCGCCCCGGCGGGCCGCAGCAGCGGAAGGAGGTGCCCGTCACCGACGACGCCTCCGCCTACCGCGCCTTCACGCGGCAGTTCGACGAGGAGGTCTCGGCCGACGACCTCTGCGACCCGGAGGAGCTGTCGCGGCTGCGCCAGCAGCTCGACCAGCAGCTCTCCCACCTCCAGGGCGTCGTCTCCAAGCTGGCGAACCGGCTGCAGCGGCGGCTCCTGGCGCAGCAGCAGCGCGCCTGGGAGTTCGACCTCGAGGAGGGGATGCTCGACGCCGCGCGGCTGGCGCGGGTGGTGGTGAACCCGATGCTCGCGCTGTCCTACAAGCGCGAGCGCGAGGCGGACTTCCGCGACACGGTCGTGACGCTGCTGATCGACAACTCCGGCTCGATGCGCGGGCGGCCGATCACGGTGGCGGCCATGTGCTGCGACATCCTGGCGCGCACGCTGGAGCGCTGCGCGGTGAAGGTGGAGATCCTCGGCTTCACGACGCGCGCCTGGAAGGGCGGGCAGAGCCGCGAGCGCTGGGTGCAGGAGGGCAAGCCGCGCAACCCGGGGCGCCTGAACGACCTGCGCCACGTCGTCTACAAGGCGGCCGACGCACCCTGGCGGCGGGCGCGCAAGAACCTCGGGCTGATGCTGCGCGAGGGGCTGCTGAAGGAGAACATCGACGGCGAGGCCCTCGACTGGTCCTATCGCCGCCTGCTGTCCCGCCCCGAGAAGCGGCGCATCCTGATGGTCATCTCGGACGGCGCGCCGGTGGACGACAGCACGCTGTCGGTGAACCCGGGCAACTACCTCGAGCGGCACCTGCGGAAGGTGATCGGCGACATCGAGGGGCGCGACCTGGTGGAGCTGATCGCCATCGGCATCGGGCACGACGTCACCCGCTATTACCGCCGCGCCGTGACCATCGTGGACGCCGAGGAGCTGGGCGGCACGATGATGAAGAAGCTGGCCGAGCTGTTCGACGAGGACGCGGCCCAGGCCTGGCATCGCGCGGCGTCGGAGCGGTCGCCGGTGATGGTGTGAGCGGGAGCCGCGCGTCCGGCCGGGCGTGATCACCCCGCGCCCGGTGCGGCCGGGGCCCGACGAGGGCGGGAGACCCCTCGCCGTCCCGCCAGGGGATCGGAAGGAGATGCCGGCGGTCCGCCGGCTCCGTCGTCGGGCGGCGATGGCGGCGCTGCTGTCGCTCGCCTCGCCCGGTGGCGGCCCCGTCGCCGTGCGGGAACCGGCCCTCCCCTCCCCCGCCGCGGCGCTGCGGGCGGTGGGCACGCTGCGCGTGGACACCGCGCGTCTCGGCGCCGACGGGCTGTCCGGGCTGCATGTCGGGCCCGACCTGACGGTCACGGCCGTCGGCGATCGCGGGCAGTGGTGCCGGGCGAGACTCTCCCTGGCGCCGGACGGGTCGCCGCTGGGGCTGCACGAGCCGCGGGCCGGACGCCTGCGCGGGCCGTGGGGGATGACCCTCGGCGGCGGGATGCTGGCCGACGCCGAGTCCCTCGCGGCCCTGCCCGACGGCTCCTGGCTCGTCGGGTTCGAGAGGCTGCACCGCATCCACCGCTACCGGGCGCTCGACGGGCTGGCCGAGGCGGTGGCGCTGCCGCCCGGCCTGGCCGCGATGGCGGCCAACAACGGCGGGCTGGAGTCGGTCGGCGTGCTCGCGGACGGGCGCTGGCTCATCCTCATGGAGAGCCCCTTGCGCGGCGGCGAGCGCGCGGTGCGGCAGGGCTGGATCGGCGGGCCGGCCGGATGGAGCCCCCTCACCTACCGTCCGACGGCCTGGCACGAGCCGAGCGACCTCTGCCCCCTCCCCGACGGCGGTGCCCTCGTGCTGGAGCGGCACTTCGACCTGCCGTGGAACTTCTCCGCCCGGATCGTGCGGCTGCCGCCGGTCCCGGCCCGGCCCGACCTGCTGGAGGGGGTGGAGGTGGCGCGGCTGGCGCCGCCGCAGCCGACGGACAACTGGGAGGGGATCAGCGCCTTCCGCCACGGGGGACGGGATCTCGTCGCCGTGCTGTCGGACAGCAACGGGCTGCCGATGCAGCGGACGCTGCTGACCGTCATGGCCTGGACGGATCAGGCCGCCACCTGATCCTCCAGCACCCGCCCGCGCGGGAGGGTGAGCCAGGTGCGCGCCCCGATGCCGGGCGTCGATTCCAGCGTCAGCTCCCCCCCGTGCGCGCGCAGCAGGGAGCGCGCGGCGGAGAGGCCCATCGACAGGCCGCGCGTGCCGCCGGCGGTGCCGGGGGAGAGGTCGCCGGGCGGCAGGCCGGCGCCGTCATCCTCGATGAGGAGGGCGACGGTCTCCGCGGCGCGGATGACGCGGATGGCGATCCGGTCGCCGCCGCGCGTCTCCCGCACGGCGCGGGCGAGGCACTGGGACAGGGCGCGGCGCAGGGCGCGCCGGTCGGCCAGGAGGGTGAGGGAATCGGCTTCCGGCGCGACGCGCCAGTGCCGAGCGCCGTCGCCGGTGGACAGCGCCATCTCGTCCAGCGCCTCCCGGAGCAGGGGACCGATGGGCACGCGGTTCTCGGCGAGCCGGCGCGGGCCGGGCTCGGCGGCGGTGTGGTCGGCCGTCTCCTCGGCGAGGGTGAGGAGGCGCTTGCCCTCCGCCTCGATCTCCGCCCCGATCCCCGGCGCGGCGTCCGCCGGGACGCGGCCGGCGAGGCCGAGAAGGGAGAGGCCGGAGGATTCGAGTTCGCGCGCGACGAGGCCGAGCGACCGGCTCAGCGCGTCCAGCCGCAGGCCGGCCTGGAGCAGCCGCGCCTCCGCCCGGCGGGCGCGCTCGAGCAGGCGGCACGCGGCGAGGGTGATGAAAAGGACGGCGCCGAGGGCTGCCAGGAGGACGGGCAGGGTCTGCATCGGCGGGAACGTGCCGGGCGCAGGTTAACGAAAGATGAACGCCGTCAAGGAATGTACCAACGGCACCGCGCACGAAAACGCGAACGGCGCGAGGGTTCCCCCTCGCGCCGTTCGCGGCCGGACGGAACCGGGACGGCTAGGCGGCGGCCTTCCTGGCCTGCGCCTTCTCGATGCGGCGCTTCAGCACCTTCGCCTCGACCGGCAGGGCGCGGTCGGGCGTGCCGAGAAGGAAGGCGTCGAGGCCGCCATTGTGCTCCACGGTGCGGATGCCGCGGGTGGAGAGGCGGATCTGGATCGAGGTGCCGAGCACGTCCGAGAAGAAGGAGGTGTTCTGGAGGTTCGGCAGGAAGCGCCGGCGGGTCTTGTTGTTGGCGTGGCTGACGTTGTTGCCGACCTGAACGCCCTTGCCGGTGATGCTGCAGCGGCGGGACATGGCGAGGACCTCAGAAATGACGCGCGTGCACGACGCCGGAGAAGGAAGAAGGGGCGTATGCCGCGCCGGGGGCGCGGACGTCAAGGCCGGGCGGGGCGTCAGGGGACGCATGGGCGGACGGATTCGGGCGCCGGCGGGGTGGCGGGGGGCTCGAAGATCGCGAGGTACTCCGAGCGGGGCGGGTCCTGCACGAGCCAGTGGAAGGCGACCTGGCGGTAGCCGAGGGCCGCCATCTCGCACGCCAGGAGGGCGCGCGGCGTGCCGTGCTGCGGCACCGGGCCGTCCACGTCGAGGATGCCGACCCGCGCGCCCGGCCGCAGTGCGGGGACGAGGTTCGCCATCAGGGCGTAGGGCTGCCCGATCTCGTGGTACATGTGGACGAGGAGCGCGGCATCGGCGGAGGCGGGCGGCAGGCGCGGGTCGCCGGGCTCGCCGAGGCCGACCGAGACGTTGGGGCGCGAGGCCATCCGGCGGCGGAGGGCGGCGAGGTAGCGCGGCTCCACGTCCTGCGCCAGCACGCGGCCGCCGGGGCCGACGCGGTCGGCGAGGCGAACCGCGTAGTAGCCGGACCCGGCGCCGATGTCGGCCACCGTCATGCCCGGGCGGATCGCCATCCAGTCGAGGACCCGCGCGGCCTCGCCCACCCGCTCGCGCGAATCCTCGTCCACCCACTGGGGTGAGACGATCGGGGCCACCGGCCGGGCGGGCGGCGGGAAGCGCGCGGCGGCGAGGCCGGGGGGCCCGAGCGGGGCGATGGCGGCCGGCTCCTGCGCCTCCGCGCAGCCGGCGAGGGGCGCGAGGAGAAGGGCGAGGAGGGCGGTGCGGCGCGGGGGCATGCCAGGGGAGTTGGACGCGCCGCCGGCGGTGGCAAGGGCGGCGCGGAGCACCCTTCTCAGGATCCCTGCGGCCCGGCGCCCTGCTGGCGCATCTCCTGCAGCTCGCCGCTCTCGACCGAGCGCAGGGCGCTGCGGAGGACGTTGGCGATGGCGCGGTCCTCCATCTCGCGCGCCATCAGGCCGAGCGCGCCGCCGAGCAGGGCAGAGGCGACGGAGATGGGGGCGATCCCCTGCTCCATCATGTACTCGATCGCCTTGTCGGTGACGGAGCCGGCGTGGCTCAGGTCTTCCGGGGCCTGTCCTTGCGGGTCCAGCGACATCTCGGGCGGCCTCCTCTCCAGTGCCGCCCCCAGATGGTCAGGCGGGGGAGCGTTCGGAAGACCCCGCCGGCACCGCGGCGTCGGACGGGGCCGGGAGGGCGTCGCGGGCGGCCGCGGCGGCCTCGGCCAGGGCGACGGCCTGGGCCTGGCGGCGCCACATGCCGGCGTAGAGGCCCTCGGCCGCGACGAGCTCCCCGTGGGTGCCCCGCTCGGCGATGCGGCCCTCGGCGAGGACGATGATCTCGTCCGCCTCCACCACGGTCGACAGGCGGTGGGCGATCACCAGCGTCGTGCGGCCGCGGGCGACGCCGCGCAGCGCCGACTGGATCTCCTGCTCCGTGCGGGTGTCGAGGGCGCTGGTCGCCTCGTCGAGGATGAGGATGCGGGGGTCCTTGAGGATGGTGCGGGCGATGGCGACCCGCTGCTTCTCGCCGCCCGAGAGCTTCAGGCCGCGCTCCCCGACGCGGGTCTCGTAGCCGTCGGGGAGCCGGGTGACGAAGTCGTGCACCTGGGCGAGGCGGGCGGCGGCCTCGACCTCCTCCCGCGTCGCGCCGGGGCGGCCGTAGGCGATGTTGTAGGCGATCGTGTCGTTGAACAGCACGGTGTCCTGCGGCACCACGCCGATGGCCGCGCGCACGCTCTCCTGCGTCGCGTCGCGGAGGTCGGTGCCGTCGATCGTCACCTGGCCGTCCCACACGTCGTAGAAGCGGAACATGAGGCGGGAGACGGTGGACTTGCCGGCGCCGGTCGGGCCGACGATGGCGAGCATCCGGCCGGGGGGGACGGTGAAGTCCACCCCGTGCAGGATCTCGCGGTCGGGGCGGTAGCCGAAGCGCACGCCCTCGAAGCGGACGGCGCCGGGCCCGGCGGGGAGCGGCGCGGCGCCGGGGCGGTCGGCCACCTCGCGGCTCTCGCGCATGAGGGTGAACATCGCCTCCATGTCCACCAGCCCCTGCTTCATCTCGCGGTAGACGAAGCCGAGGAAGTTGAGCGGCAGGTAGAGCTGGATGAGGTAGGTGTTGACGAGCACGAAGTCGCCGACCGTCATCCGGCCGGCGGCCACCCCGCGGGCGGCCATCAGCATGACGACCGTCAGCCCCGTCGCGATGATCGCCGCCTGGCCCATGTTGAGGAGGTTGAGCGAGACCTCGGAGCGGTTGTAGGCGTGCTCGTAGCGCGCGAGGGACGCGTCGTAGCGGCGCCGCTCGTGCGCCTCGTTGCCGAAGTACTTCACCGTCTCGAAGTTGAGCAGGCTGTCGATGGCCCGCGTGTTGGCCTCCTGGTCGGTGTCGTTCATCTGGCGGCGGAAGCGCAGGCGCCAGTTGGTGAAGGTCAGCGTGAAGGCGACGTAGAGGCCGATGGTGCCGAGGGTGACGGCGGCGAAGGAGATGTCGAACAGCCGCCACAGGATCACGGCGACGAGCAGGATCTCGAGCATGGTCGGGATGATGTTGAACAGCATGAAGTCGAGGACGAAGTTCAGCCCCCGCGTCCCGCGCTCGATCACGCGGGACAGGCCGCCCGTCTGGCGGTCGAGATGGAAGCGGAGCGAGAGGGCGTGCAGGTGGGTGAAGACCTGCAGCGCGATCCGGCGCCCGGCGCGGCCCTGCACCTTGGTGAAGACCGCGTCGCGCAGCTCCCCGAAGGCGGAGGAGGCGACGCGGAGCAGGCCGTAGCCGACCACCAGCGCGACGGGCACGACGAGGATGGCGACCTCGGCGCCCGCCTGGGGCGTCAGGGCGTTGACCGCGCGGGCGTAGGCGAGGGGGACGAGGACGTTGGCGCCCTTCGCCGCGGCGAGGAGGAGGAGGGCGACGACCACGCGGGCGCGCAGCCCCGGCTCCCCCGCCGGCCAGAGGTAGGGGGCGAGGCTTCGCAGCGTGGCGAAGGTGCCGCGCGGGACGTTCGGTTCAGGGGGCAAGCGGGGGCTCCGGGGCGGGCCGAGCGACGGCGGCGGCGCGGCCCGGTGGGGGCCTGCGCCGGGCCGGGCGGTCCGGAAGGGGGTGCCGGCCGGGTGGCGGCGGGCGTCGGCCGGAAGATGGGGGCTGGCGCGCCGCGGCGCCAGCGCCGCCCCGCCCGTCGGGGGATGCCGGCGCGCGCGGGCCGGGGCAGGATGGGGCATGGACCGCCTCGCCCGCCACGTCGACGCCCTCAACAACCTCCCCTCCCCCGCCGGGTACCTTCCCTTCCGGATCGGCGCCGATCAGGTGGGATGGCTCGAGCCGGAGGCGGCGCGCGCCCTCATCGTCCTGCACCGCAGCGTGCATTTCGGGCCGGAGGGCGTGTCGCTGGCCGCCGGGCTGCGGGGCGCGGCGGCGCGGACGGCCGCGCTGGGGGAGATCGCCCGCACCCTCGCCCGGAGCGGGTTCGGGCGCGTTCGGGGGGAGGAGTTCGACGTCCGCGCCGGGACGGAGGGGCCGGTGCTGGCGACGGTGGACCGCGGCGTGCTGCCGGCGCTCGGCGTCATCAGCCAGGGGGTGCACGTGAACGGGATCGTGCGCAGGGCGGACGGGCCGCATCTGTGGGTGGGGTGGCGGTCCAAGGATAAGGCGGTGGCGCCGGGGCAGATGGACAACATCGTCGCCGGCGGCATCCCCGCCGGTCTCACGCCCGAGCGCTGCCTCGTGAAGGAGGCGGAGGAGGAGGCGTCGATCCCCGCCGCCCTGGCGCTGACGGCACGTCCCGTCGGCCGCGTCTCCTACGTCATGCGGACGGAGGAGGGGATGCGGCGGGACCTGCTGCACCTCTACGACCTGGAGGTGCCGGAGGGGGTGGTGCCGGTGCCGAACGACGACGAGGTGGAGCGGTTCGAGCTCCTGCCGCTCGGGCGGGTGCTGGAGGCGGTGCGGGACACGGACGCGGTGAAGTTCAACGTGAACCTCGTGCTGATCGACCTCTTCCTGCGGGAGGGGCTGGTCGAGGACCGGGACGGGGCGCTGCGGGCCGGGCTGGATCAGCTCGCGTGACCGAGCTCGACCACCTCGTCGTGGTGGCGCCGGACCTGGCGGCGGGGGCGGCGCATGTCCGCGCGCTGCTCGGGCTGGAGATGGGGCCGGGCGGGGCGCACCCGGAGATGGGGACGCACAACCGGCTGCTGCGACTCGGCGAGGGCGCCTTCCTCGAGGTGATCGCGATCGACCCGGACGCGCCCGCCCCGTCCCGGCCGCGCTGGTTCGGGCTGGACGACCTGGCGGCGCGGCGGGCGGACTGGGAGGCGGGGCGGCGGCTGCGCGCCTGGGTGGCGCGGACCGACGACCTGTCCGCCCTGCTGGACCGGCACGGGGCGGTGCTGGGGGAGGCGGTGCCGGTGTCGCGCGGGGACCGGCGCTGGCGGTTCGGGCTGCGGCCGGACGGCGCGGTGCCCGGGGGCGGTGCCCTGCCCTGCCCCATCGACTGGGGGCCGCGCGGTCCCCCGGCGCCGTCGATGCCGGACGCCGGCGCGCGGCTGCTGCGCCTGGAGGCGCAGCATCCCGACCCGGCGGGGGTCGGGGCGATCCTCGACGACCTCGGGGTGCGGGGCGCCCTGGAACTGCGCGCGGGGCCGGTGCCGCGGCTCGAGGCGGTGATCGGGACGCCCGCCGGGCCGCGCCGGCTGGGCTGAGCGGCGCTACGGCCCGACGAGGCCGGGCAGCTCCGCGAGGAAGGCGTCGCGGGCGCGGAGGCCGGGGGTGGTCTCGTGCGCCCGCTCGTCCCGGATCAGGTGGGCGAAGACGAGGGTGCGGCCGCCGCGCACCGCCCAGCCGACGAACCAGCCGTGGCCGCGCGACTCGTCGAAGCCGCCCTCCGGGCGCCGCGGGAAGGCGGCGCCGGTCTTGCCGTGGACGAGCCAGCCGCCGGGGGCGGGGAAGACCTCCGGCAACTCCATCGTGCGCTCGATCGCGGCCTGGGAGACCGGCAGGTCGCGGGTCACGAGGCGGCGGAGGAAGGCGACCTGCTCCAGCGGGGAGATCTGCAAGGAAGAGGCGATCCAGGCGCGCTCCAGCCCGTTGTCCTGGCCGGGATCGCCGGAGAAGTCGGCGTTGCCGAAGCCGAGGCGCGCCGCGTAGTCCGTCAGCCGCTCGGCGCCGAGTCGGCGCGTGAGGCGCTGCGAGTACCAGACGACGGAGCGGCGCACCCAGTGGGTGGGATCGGTCGGCTGCCGCCAGGCCTCGCCGCCCCAGTCGGGATCGCCCGGGCGGATCGTCATGACGGGGGTGCGCGCGTCGGTCAGGAGGCCGGCGTCGAAGGCCATGAGGGCGAGCGGGATCTTGAAGGTGGAGGCCGGGGTGACGCGGTCGCGGCAGCTGCCGCGCTCGACGATCGCGCGGCCGTCCGCGGCGTCGGCGACGGCGGTGCAGACGGTGCCCGCGCGGGCCGGCGACGCGAGGAGAAGGGCGGCGGCGAGGGACCCGAGCACGACCGCCCTCCTCGGTGGCGACCTCCGGGACGATCCCGGCCCGGCCGCGCCGGTCCCGCCCCTCAAGCGCGGCTCTCCCGCACCACCGCGTCCGGGCGCCGCGCCACCTCGGGCTTCAGGGCGCAGCCCAGGCCGGGGGCGGTGGGGGCGAGGACGTGGCCGTCCCGGATCACCGGCAGCTCGGTGACGAGGTCGCGGTACCAGGTGGCGAGCGTCGCGCGCACCACCTCCTGGAAGATCGCCGTCGGCGCGTGGACGGCCAGGTGCAGCCCGGCCCAGAGGGCGACGGGGCCGGTGCAGTCGTGCGGGGCGAGCGGCCGGGCGTGGGCCTCGGCGAGCGCCGCGATCTTGCGAGCCTCCGTCAGGCCGCCGCACCAGGCGAGGTCGAGCATGACGATGTCGAGCGCGCCGGCCTCCAGCGCGCGGCGGAAGGCGACCTTGCCGCCGAGGGTCTCGCTGCCGCAGATCGGGACGCTGGTGGCGGCGCGGAGGTCCGCGAGCGACTCGACGTCGTCCATCTTGGCGATCGGATCCTCGGCCCAGAAGACGTCGTACTCCTCCAGGGCGCGGCAGATCCGGGCGGCGGCGGGGACGGACCACAGGGAATGCAGCTCCGCCATGATCTCGATCCGGTCGCCGACGGCGCGGCGGATCTTCCCGAAGGGCTCCAGGCCCTTCTTCAGCCCCTCCAGCGTGATCATCCCGCCGCCGCTGGCGTCGGCGTGGGGGTCGAAGGGCCAGATCTTCATCGCGGCGTAGCCCTCCGCGAGAAGGCTCTCGGCGAGGGCGCCGGCGTCGCGGAAGAAGGCGACCTGGTCGTCGTAGGGGCCGGTGGCGGCGTCCGCCGCGCCGATCCGGCGCTGGCCGGCGCCGCGGGAGTTGTAGTCGTAGCCGGCGCAGGTGTTGTAGGCGCGGACCCGGTCGCGCACGGCGCCGCCCATGGCCTCGTGCACGGGGATGCCGTGGCGCTGGCCGGCGAGGTCCCACAGCGCCATGTCCACCGCGGAGGCCGCGCGGACCTCGGCGCTGGAGGCGCCGAAGCCGACATAGGGGGTGAGGAGGTGGCGGGACGCCGCCTCGATCCGGCGGGCGTCGCGGCCGAGCAGCCAGGGAGCGACCGACTCGTGGATCACGGCCTCCACGGCCGCGGCGCCGCGGAAGGCCTCGCCGAGGCCGGTCAGCCCCTCGTCGGTCGTCACCTCCGCCCAGAGGAGGTTCGGGCGCTCGGGGATGGACGGTGCGGAGGGCGGTGATCTTGCTCATGGCGTCTCTCCCGGTCACTCGGCGCGCAGGTTGTTGGTGCGGACCACCTCGGCCCAGCGCGCGGCCTCGGTGCGGACGCGCTCCCCCATCGCCTCCGGCGGGCCGCCGAGGGGGGCGATCCCGGCCTCGGCGAAGCGGCGGCGGAGGGTGGGGGCCCCGAGCGCCCGCCCGAAGGCGGCGTTGAGGGCGGCCACCGTCGCGGGCGGCGTGCGGGCGGGGGCCATCAGGCCGAACCAGCTGTCGATCGCCACGCCCGGCGCGCCCGCCTCCCCGAAGGTGGGCACGTCCGGCAGTTCCGGCGCGCGCTCCGCCGCGACGACGGCGACCGGGCGCGCGTTGCCGGCGCGGATGTGGGGCAGGATGGAGGGAAGGTTGTCGAAGAACACGTCGACGTTGCCGGCGACGAGATCGGTGATGGCGGGCGCGCTGCCGCGGTAGGGCACGTGCACCCAGTCGAGGCCGAAGCGGGCGCGCAGCAGCTCCGGCCCGAGGTGGTTCGAGGCGCCGGCGCCGGAGGAGGCGAAGGTGACGCGGCCGGGCTCGGCGCGCACCCGGGCGAGGACCTCCGGCAGCGTGGCCGCCGGGAAGCCCTTCCGCACCACCATGACGTTGCGGACGGCGCCCGTGAGGATCACCGGGGCGAAGTCGCTCAGCAGGTCGTAGCCGGGATTCGGGTAGAGCGCGGGGTTGGCGCCGCAGGGGCCGAAGGCGCAGACGATGAGGGCGGTGCCGTCCGGCGCGGCGCGGGCGATCTCGCCCATGGCGATGTTGCCGTTGGCGCCGGGACGGTTCTCCACCACGGCGCCGCGCGGCAGGATGCCGTCCGACGCCTCCGCCAGGATGCGGGCCATGATGTCGCTCGTGCCGCCGGGCGGCGAGCCGACGAGGAGCCGGACGGGCCGGTCCGGGAGCTGCGCGGCGGCCGTGGCGGGCGGCAGGATCGCGGCGAGGGCGAGCAGCGCGGTCGCCGCGAAGGAAGCGGCGACGGGGCGGATGGCGGTCGGGATCAACGGGCACTCCTTCCCGGCCCCGGGCCGGCGCGGGACGCTGTCACGGGAGGCGCGGCGGCACAAACCGGGGCGCGGCGGCGGCGTTTCATTTCACCTCGCCCGGATGCGCGCCATGGCCCAGTCCTCCCCGATCGATCCCGACCCGCTCTCGCTCACGCCGCGCGAGAGGGTGGTGGAGGCGCAGCGCCGGCTGTGCCCGGTCTATGGCTGCCCCATCGCCTACTTCCACGAGCACGATCCGATGGACGAGCTCGTCTCCTCCCTGCTGTCGCACCGGACGCGGAACGCCGACAGCGCGCGCGCCTTCCGCAACCTGCGGGAGCGCTTCGCCGACTGGGCCGCGGTGCGCGACGCGCCGGAGGAGGCGGTGCGGGAGGCGCTGGCCCCCTGCACCTGGCCGGAGGCGAAGGCGCCCGCCCTGCAGAGGATCCTGCGGCTGGTGACGGAGCGGCGCGGCGCGCTGGAGCTGGGGCACCTGGCCGACCTGCCGGTGCCGGAGGCGCGGGCGTGGCTGGAGGCGATGCCGGGCGTCGGGCCGAAGACGAGCGCGGCGGTGCTCTCCTTCTCCTCGCTCCATCGCCGGGCGCTGCCGGTGGACAGCCACCACCACCGCGTGGCGCAGCGGCTGGGGATCATCCCGGGCAACCTCTCGGTCGGGCCGTCGCACCGGGTGCTGGAGGCGATGCTGCCGGCGGAGTGGGACGCCCAGGACGTGTACGACCACCACGAGGTGCTGATGCTGCACGGGCAGCGGGTCTGCCACTTCCGCTCGCCGGCCTGCGCCCGCTGCGTGCTGCTGGACATGTGCCCGACCGGGCAGGCGCGCGGGACCGCGCCGCGGCGCGGCGATCGCGCGGCGCCGCCCGTCCCGGGGCCGGCGTAGCGGCCGCGGCCGCGGGTTGACGCGCCTCCCGGCGCGTGGCCAGCCTGCGCGACGGGCCCCTGTGCGGGCCCCCGGGATAGAGGAAACGTCGATGCTCCGCCGCGCCCTGACGGGTCTCGCCATCGCCCTCGCGGCGATGCCCCTTCCCTCGCTGGCGCAGGATGCCTGGCCCAACCGGCCGATCCGCATGATCGTGCCCTTCGCGGCGGGCGGCACGACGGACCTGATCGGACGGCTGGTGGGGGCGGAGGTCTCGCGCCGCCTGGGCCAGCCGGTCGTGGTGGAGAACCGCGCCGGCGCCGGCGGCAACATCGGGGCCGAGGCCTGCGCCCGGGCGGCGGCCGACGGCTACACCCTGTGCATGGGGACGATCAGCAGCCACGCGATCAATCCCTCGATCTACCCGCGCATCCCGTTCGACAACATCCGCGACTTCGCGCCCGTCGCGCTGATGGGCAGCCAGCCGAACATGCTCGTGGTCGCGAACAACGTCCCGGCCCGCACCGTGCCGGAGTTGGTCGCGCTGATGAAGGCGCAGCCGGGGAGGATCAACTACGGCTCCTCCGGCGTCGGCACGTCGATCCACCTGGCGGGGGAGTTGTTCACGCAGCTGACGGGGACGGAGGCGGTCCATGTTCCCTACCGCAGCAGCGGCCAGATCATGACGGACATGCTCGGGGGCACGCTGCCGATGGCGTTCGACAACTTCTCCTCCGGCTGGCCGCACGCGCGGGAGGGGCGGATCCGGGCGATCGGCGTCGGCAGCCTGCAGCGCGTGCCGCAGGCGCCGGACGTGCCCACCCTGGCCGAGAGCCTGCCGGGCTTCGAGAGCGTGTCCTGGCACGGGCTGTTCGCGCCGGCCGCGACGCCGCGGCCGGTGGTGGAGCGGCTGAACCGCGAGGTCATGGCCGCGCTGGCCTCCCCCGAGGTGACCTTGCGCTACGAGGAGCTGGGGATCACGCCGGGGCGGCTGTCGCCGGACGAGTTCCGCGCCTTCGTGGCGCAGCAGACGGAGCAGTGGGGCGCCGTCGCGCGGCGCGCGAACATCCGCGTGGAGTGAGGCGGGTGTGCCGGACCGGGACGGCGATGCCGCGCACCCCGGGGAGATGCGGGCCCACGTGACGCCCCGTGCGGGGCGCGCGGCGGCGTCGCGCGCCACGGCCCGCGCGACGCCGGCGGGCCGCGGGCGGGCCGGCGCTCAGCGCTGACGCCAGGGCAGGCCGGACGCCTTCCATCCCGCCGCGTTGCCCCGATGCCCCTCCGGGTCGACCGGCCCCTCGAAGCCGTCGGCCACGTTGAGGGCATGGGGGAACCCCGCGGCCTGGACGGCCTGGGCCGCCGCCAGCGAGCGGGCGCCGGAGCGGCAGAGGAAGTGGAGCTTCGTCAGCGGGGTGGCGCCGGCGCGGCGCAGGTGCTCCACGAAGTCGCCGTTCACCGCCATGGAGGGGAAGTGCTGCCAGGGGATCAGGACCGGCTGCTTGCCCGCTTGCGAGAGATCGGGGATGCCGACGAAGTTCCACTCCGCGTCCGTGCGGACGTCCACGAGCATCGTCTCCGGATCGGCGAGGAGGGCGTCGTAGGAGTCCCGGGGGGAGATGTCGTCGACCGGCATGGGGCCATCCCGTTGATCTGGTGCGGCCCCGAGAGTGGGGCGCGGGGGCGGCGCGTGCCAGGGGGGAACCGGACGGCGGGCGGGGACCATTCCGGCTCCCCCTTCTGGCGCGGGCTTTGCTAAAGCCTCCTCGGGATGCCCTCCCGGATCGCGGGGCGGCGGCGCGGAGGTGGGGCGGGGGATGGGCGGGTTCGAGAGGCCGTTCGTGGAGATCGACGACGTGGCCATGCGCTACGGCGGCGCGGAGGGCACGCTGGCGCTGCGCCACGCCTCCATGCGGATCGGCAGGGGGGAGTTCGTCGC
>Ga0325401_1003375_pt1 | contig 14615 bp, 11 predicted proteins | sample PopdelMetagenome_FD_205666 | JGI IMG/M metagenome (GOLD analysis project Ga0325401, IMG submission 205666) | Populus deltoides microbial communities from Bellville, Georgia, United States - Xylem-PdKOR-R2 | ecosystem: Host-associated > Plants > Phyllosphere > Stem > Wood/Secondary xylem | place...
TGTCAAATTCGAGTAAAACTTTAAAGGTAAAAAGTCAAGTTTTAAATTGTGTATAAATATTGTTTTACTACCTGAAAATCAATAAAAATTTTAAAGGTTGATGAAATTATATTTATATGAAACTATATATGTTTAAAAATAATAATAATAAGCTATTTCTGTACCGGATTCTAGTCAGGAAGATTAACAGGCAACAAGGGAGACTCGATCTGCTGTATTGTGCCCGGCTGCCATGATCGAGGTGAGTGCTGTGTTTTTGAGTTTGCTGTGGTGATGGAGGGGAGATAGTGACAGACTCTGCCAGGTCGTTGAATGTTTATTAATTATATGTTCCTTAATTTGTTTTCAATGCTTTTTAGTGACCGACGACTATGGTGTTTTTGTGTTCATATTTTATGTGAAGTGTGATGATGTTAATTAAATTGATTTATGAACAAACACCCCCCTGCGTCTGTGGAGAGATTACTAACAACCTCTGTTTTTTTTTTCAATAATTCATATTTATTTTTAAAAAAAATTTATTTTTTTACTTCAAATTAATATTTTTTATCATTTTAATACGCTGATTTCAAAAATAATTTTTAAAAAAATATATTTTTTTTGATATATTTATTAATAAACGGTATTTTAAAAACAACCCAACCACACACCCAAATAAAAATATAATATTTTAATTTTTTTTTGCAGTCTGCATCATGTAATCTTGTGCCTGTAAATTTTAATTCTTCCTGTAATTAAGCTCTGAACCTTATGAATTCATCCGCAGTGGATGCTCGATTGTTTTATTTTTTGACAAACAGCACTTTTGCTTTAATGCCAAACACTCTCTAAAAACAGACCCCAAATTTGAATACAATAAAACAGCGCCGTTTTAAATTGCCGCTAAGGTAAAGGCAAGAACCCACCCATTGGGCTGCTTCATCACCAGATACAATCTATCTAGGTAAAACCGAAACCCATTATCACTGTCTGCTTCCCTCCCTCCCTCCTTGTAAACTTCCAACCCCCTCCCACGACGCCGTCTATCTCTCTCTCCTCTACTTCCTTCCTCAAGGTATCTCTCTCGTCCTTACTCTGTCTTTCTCTTAATTCATTACTACAAGTAAATCTGTTTAATTTTCAAGTTTATTTTGCTGCAATTGCCACTTGATATTCTTACTTCACTTTTAATTATGTTGGCGGTTAATTCAAGAGCTTCAGAAGCATTTGTTGATGCAAGAGAGATGGATATAGTTGAATCTGTACTCAATCTTGCTGTCCAAAATCCTGCCGAGGAGGATTTTTCGGCTGCCGATTTGACCTGGACTAAGTTTGGTACTGCTGAGCATCACGATGAGGTTGCCCTCATTCCTTACGATCGTGTTGATGCCTTTATAATCGGAGAATGCTCTAATCCCGAGTGCCCTACCCGCTTCCATATCGAGAGGGGAAGAAAACGAGCCAGAGGCACTTTGAAGGACTACAAGACTGATGAATATTTGGAATACAAGTTGTAAGTTTCTAGTCCTCTTCGAATTCCATTTTGCTTTGTTTTTTCATTTTCCTTCGATAAAGAATCTGTTCTCCATGTTATAGAATTTATTATTCCTTTTTCTCGTTGCCTAATGCACTCTTCATGTCTTGCCATCATTTTTTCTAGCTTTGATAGGGCACCCTATTGACTTTTCTCCAATTTTGAATATATCTTATCGTTTCATCGCATATTATGTGGGAAAAGGAAAGAAGGGGAGATTTGTATAGAATGAGTGTCAAATTATAACAGAGGAGAATAAGGCATCCTCCAAGATGAAAATAATCGAAACAAAAGAGCTTTCTAACTCCTCTAAATATCAACAATGGAAAAAGCCCCTTGAAAATCCTGGAAGGATATCACGACAAAGAGGTTCAAAAACGTTTCCTTTCCCACAATTGCTGTTTTTGTAGGAACTGATTCTTGAATTTGTAAATCATCTCCATCAATCCGCTTCATCTTCGGTAGCAAGATGAAAAGTCTCATCTTTCATGAATGTATCCAGTACATCACTAAGGTTCATTTTGGAGTTGCGTAATTTCACTTCTCTAAATGCTTTTAGAAGCATTTTTTCAGCTTTATCTTTTTGCTACTGGATGGGTTTGGAAGTGTTGGTTAAGACCAAAACCACTTCCCAAAACAATACTAAACATGCATTATGTGAATATGTGTAGTTTTTTTATATGCATTTTTAACTCAAGTGTATAATTTACTGTATGACATGTGAGTAATAAAGGCAAAATGGCTGGCACCTTCATCATATTCATCAACTTCATTGTCAATGTTGGTTTTGTTGCTTCATTGTCAACTTTGATGTGTGGCATTTGTTGCTTAAACTATGTATATAAGTTCTCATGTTGGTTTTTATTTATGTTTGGAAGGTACTGGTGTTCATTTGGTCCTGAAAATTATGGTGAAGGTGGAGGAGTATTACCTAGTCGAAAATATCGTCTTAATACCCGAAATCGTGCTGCAAGGCCCCAATCCATGCGTGGCTGTACATGCCACTTTGTAGTGAAGCGCTTGTATGCCCGACCGTCACAGGCGCTAATTATATACAATGAAAGGCGTCATGTAAACAAATCTGGTTTTGTCTGCCACGGACCACTTGACAGAGATGCCATTGGTCCTGGAGCCAAAAAAATTCCATATATTTGTAATGAAATTCAGCAGCAAACAATGTCTATGATTTATCTTGGAATTCCTGAGGAGAATGTGTTGGAGAAACACATTGAGGGGATTCAACGATACTGCGGTTCAAATCCAAAAGCCAACAGCCTTGCTTCACAATATGTCCATAAACTTGGAATGATCATCAAACGGTCGACTCACGAGTTGGATCTAGATGATCAAGCTAGCATCAGGATGTGGGTTGAACGCAATAAGAAATCCATTTTCTTTTATCAAGATTCTTCGGAATCAGATGCTTTCATTCTGGGAATTCAAACAGAATGGCAATTGCAGCAAATGATCCGTTTTGGTCACCGCAGTCTCATTGCAGCAGATTCAACATTTGGCATTAAGAGACTCAAGGTATTCCATGCATGCCCTTTTTTTATGTAACCTAGAAAAAACATTATTAGGTGGTTGTTGATGGCATTGTGTATTTGAATGTTAGTATCCGTTGTGCACACTTCTTGTTTTTGATTCAAGACAACATGCACTTCCTGTTGCATGGATCATCACGCGTAGTTCTGCAAAGCCAGATGTTGCTAAGTGGATGAAGGCTCTACTTGGTCGAGCATCAAGTGTGGAGCCTGGATGGAAGATCAGTGGATTCTTGATTGATGATGCTGCTGCAGAAATTGATCCCATAAGGCAGGATATTTTTGCTATACAGTTTGTTTTCATCTGTGGTTACAGAATATAGACTGTACAGTAGTCTTATCATACCTTGTATTATCTGGATTTTCAGGGATATATTTGGCTGTCCTGTATTGTTTTCCCTCTGGCGAGTTCGTAGATCATGGCTGAGAAATATTGTCAAAAAGTGTGGTAACATTGAAGTTCAGCGTGAGATTTTCAAACGTCTGGGAGAGATAGTTTACAGCATTTGGGGTGGAGTCAATACTTTGTCTGCCTTGGAAGAGTTGACTCATGATCTTGTTGATCAGACTGCATTCATACAATATTTCAAAGCCTCTTGGGTGCCTAAGATTGGTTAGTTCTCTCCCTTGCAGGCACTAGATAATATGCATTGGTTTTGTGCAAGCTTGTTTTAGTCATGTGGAATGACATTGGCTACTTATGTCATGATTTTGTTGTCTGCTTCTTTGACAGAAATGTGGTTATCGACTATGAGAGCTCTTCCCCTAGCAAGTCAAGAGGCTTCAGGTGCCATAGAAGCTTATCATGTAAAGCTGAAAGCTAAATTGTTTGATGATTCACATCTTGGTGCACTCCAAAGGGTGGATTGGTTAGTGCACAAGCTGACAACTGAATTGCATTCAAGTTACTGGCTGGATAGGTACGCTGATGAAAGTGATTCTTTTCAAAATGTCAAGGAGGAATATATTGCATCTACATCATGGCACAGGGCTCTGCAAATTCCCAATTCTTCTGTTACTGTGGATGATAAGGATCATCTCTTTGCCAAGGTATCAAGTCAAAAGGACAACAACGTAACACGTATAGTGTGGAATCCCGGATCAGAATTTGCTTTTTGTGATTGTGCATGGTCATTGCAGGGAAACCTTTGCAAGCATGTTATCAAGGTCAATATGATTTGTGAAAACCGTGAAGGTTATCAACCCTCAATGTCATTTCGGGCTTTCAAGGAGCTATTGACAAGCCTCTGGAAAAAACCAATGGATGACTCGGTTGGTCTAGATTTGTCTATTGCCTGGGTGCACCAGATGCTGGATCAAATTAAACATCTTGTTGAACTGGATAGTTCAAAAACTATTGGTACTGTGGTAAATAACATGCCATTGAAATGGGTTTCAAAGAAGGGAAGAACATCTATTGGTATTCCATCATCAGTTCTGGCTCTTCCATCCAGTTCCAAGAGTGGTTCAAACAATGCTGTTGCACGGAAGAAAAGTCAAAAACGTAAAAGATTGTCGAGATTGAGGTAGCATCAGCTAGTAGATAAAAGATGTCTTCGTGGATGTCTCTGACCCGTGCTGCCAATTGAAAACGTGCTCATGCTCGCTTTGGTTTCTAAGCTTGTCGAGCACTGTCATCCTAACTCCACTGTAGGGGAGTCTCCTGAATCTTGATCTATATTCAATCGACCAAGATCAGCATACTCGCAACCACCATAATTTTGTTTTGATGCTATGGATGGAATATCTTTGCTGCAACTGCAAATATAAATGTGCCTTGAGGTACATCAAATCGTGTCTGAACACTTACGCTTCTGCACATTCCTCAGCAGGTTCCAGGAGGTGGCTGCCATCATTTGCTTCAAATTTTGGAAGGATTCTTGAGCATGTGACTGGATTATTTCGTTCTCTCATTCCTTAGAGCTGCATACATGGAGGTCTCTTAGGTTTCTTTTTGTTCAGAAAGGAAATATTGGTGAAAAATACGCCATTGAATTTATATTTATCAATTTTTGTAGTTTTGATTGCATGAAATTTGTGTAGATTCTATACAACTATTGTCCAGTTTTCACTTGTTTTTAATTACTTACAAAAATTGCTAGGTCATGCAGAGTTAGAATGGATCAATTGCTATCAAGAAGATCAGTATAACCCTGAAATGTCAATTCTTTTTTTTTTCTTTTTTTTTTGCACTGTCATTACGAATCTGTCAGTCCTGGTAATTTGAGACTGATGAAACAGGTTACAGTAACTGATTAGATACCAACTCCGTAGACTCTTGAGCATCCAAGGATTGCCATAGAGGATAATATGTCCATGTTCCATGGTGGTTAATTTCCACATGGTGGATTGCTGGTCTTTTTTGCCTGTTAAAGAAACGACATAGAGCACACATTTTGATTCAAAGTGGGCCCAAAATCCAAGCCCACCATACACTTCGACAAGCACAAAACAAGCATGAGAAGCAAAATTGCCAATAGGAGTGAGGCGATCTCACCTTATCCACACCCCAACCACAACCGTAATCACATTCATCACCCCCTCCTTCCACATCACTCCTTGTCAAAATATCCACAACCTCAAAAATAAGCAATAGCCCTCTCATCACCATTAGTCTCATCTTTCTTAAGAAAGTAGAATCTCAGTTTTGTAATAACACATTTTGCAGGCAATGGCAGCCATGAATTCTAGTGTTTTGGCATGCAACTATGCCATCTCAGGCACTGGATCATCTGAGCTTAATGCCAAGATTGTTTCCATGCCTGCAGTTGCATCCCTTGTTGTGTGTGGCCCCAAGTTGCCTGTGATCAGAGCCCAACAGACTAGAGCTGATAGCAGAGAAATGAAAGCAAGTGAAGGAAGGAGAGCTGCAATGGTTTATCTTGCAGCTACCCTTTTCACCTCAGCTGCTGCTGCTTCTTCTGCCAATGCTGGAGTCATCGAAGAGTACCTTGAAAAGAGCAAAGCTAACAAGGTTTGTTTGCAAAACCCTGCCTTTCTCAGAACTTTTTATTTATTATATCATCTGTTTCTATTATGATGTTGATTGTGAAGTGATATTGTTATAGGAATTGAATGACAAGAAGAGATTGGCCACTAGTGGAGCAAATTTTGCAAGAGCATTCACAGTTCAATTTGGCACATGCAAGTTCCCCGAGAACTTCACAGGCTGCCAAGATCTTGCCAAGCAAAAGGTGCAATTCATGTAGTTTTATGAGTAATATTTCTTATTGATGAGACCGTATGATTATGTCATTTAATTGGTTTTCTTTGGCTGTTGCAGAAAGTGCCATTTATCTCTGATGATTTGGCTTTGGAGTGCGAAGGAAAGGACAAATACAAGTGTGGTTCCAATGTTTTCTGGAAATGGTGAAGAGGGTGAGCTTTGTCTTTGAATCTCCATTTTCCAACATGTATCTAGTTTTCCATGTAACAAAATTTGCAATCCATTTATCTCTAGTTTCTCTGTGTGATTCTCTCCTATATTTTCCTTTGTCCTTGCTCGATATTGCTCCATCCATGGAGAATATATGGAGATTGGACAAACAAATCCAAATTTCCATGACTAATTTTACCTAATTGTGAGTGGGGGAAATTAAGACCCTGGAGCCTTTGAAAATGAAATATTTAACCCATTAAAAAGTAGATCATAAGGTTTAAAGGAAAAGTTATTTCCCATTCGCAGAAAACATTACAGAAAGCAGAACAAATTCAGAGAAACTGCCTTGGCTGAAAGTAACATGGAAAGAAAGTATATTCAGCCAACCATGTTCCATCCAAGGTAGCTCAAAGTAACATGGAAGACTTGATCCATCACATGAATTCAGACCACATATTCTTGATAGAACTAGCTCACGATGTTCCTAAGATGAACATGAGGACTAGTAATAGGAATATAGCCAGTAAGTTCATCAGTGTCAGAGCTATTCATTGAATAAGCAAGACAAATCTAGTGGTTGCCCTATTTATGCTAAGTTATTCAATACCTCCGTTTATTCTACCTTTACAAATAAATGCTTATAGGAACTTTCAGCATTATAACCTGTTAAAAGAGAACCTGGTTTGCCAGGGTGGTCAGTAAATAACATTAAACAAAACAAGGACTCATGGTAATAAGATCTCTTTCATTACAAGAACAGAAACCAAGAGTTGAGTTGGAGAGGTGACTCCAAATCTTGTTTGGACAAGAAATTATGGTGTAAAAAATAAATGGAGCTAAGCTGGAATATAGCATCTATTAAATTCCTACAAAGAATTTCCTAGCGTTCCTATAGCACAAGTAATCGATCCAGGAATGCTAGAAAATGTACCTTCTATTAAATTTTCCTGTATTCTTTTGGTATAAGTAATCGATCCTTTGTTCTCTCTGTGGTTGGGGCTCAGTTGAATCCCCAGGTGTGCATTCTGTTATATTCAATAATCCATACACAGAAATCAGTGACCAATGACAGAATCAGTGAAATCCAAGGTCAGAAAATCACCAAGCCAAGTCAAAACTGAAAAAGGCAACCACAAATTTGCCAAAATTGGTGTTTGGTACCGAGAGTATAATCTGAGAGCTCATCCATGCAGCAGCTTCATATCACGCTGAAGCAAATATAACTTAAGAAATGCTCAGTTCAGACCCTTAATGTGGTTCCTCTAGTGATCAACCCAACCACTTCCATAATATTGTTTTTCAATCATAATTTGCTCAACGCAAACTGGCCTCTTAAACAACCAGTGCAAACTGAATCCCTAAACTTCAATTGAGATTGACTGAAGAAGCCCAAGAGTATGAGCACCAAGATGAAGAGATATTACTCTGTAGCTGCGGGCATGGTGTTGGAAATACCTCATCTGCAAAACCTGAGACAAATTCACAATGCCATGACAAAGATGATACCACTCCAAGCAAGCTAACATTCTTCATGCATATCCCACCAAATGGTGCGTCCTCAATTCCCTCCAATACAGGGGCTTTTGTTGAATTGAAACTGACCACATTACGGATAGAAATGCCCTTCACAACTGGAACTGCCTTAGGATCCCATCCTTCATCAGGATGGTCATTTGAGCCTCTACTGAACCTTATCGGAACCTTAACTCTCTCCATTGTTACATTACTTATTGTGATATTTGCTATATATCCTCCTCTGCCATTGTCAGTTTTTATTCTCACACCAGCAGCAGAATCCCAGACATGCAAATCTTCAATAGTTATATTAAAAATCCCTCCAGACATCTCACTACCTATTCCAACCCCAGAGCAAGTAGGGGTGGTGCCAGATACTCTCCTAACTACAATGTTTGAGCTTGGACGAGCCATTTTAATACCGTACTGGTCCCAGCCACTCTTCACTGCTACAAGATCATCCCCACTCTCAATGTAACAATCCTCAATACACACATTTGTGCTTGAGTCTGCACAAAGAAAGAAAAACCATAAGAAAAACCATTTTAGTTTCATGAGTCAGCTTCAATGCAATTAAAACTAGGGAGGAAAAAAGAAAAGGGAGGATAAGAATCATACCAGGGTCTATACCATCAGTATTTGGGGCTTTGAGAGGAGCCAAGATTGTCATGTCTTTAACAACAACATTGCTGAAACAAATGCAGAGCTAATAGTATTAGTTCCCAGCTACAATTTCCAGTAGGAAAATAACTATGACGAGATAAAAAGAAGTGAACATTCGATTTATGCTTGTTATTACATTTCTATCCCAAGTCTCCGTAGCAAAGCAAAGAAAACAAAACCCAATTGGATAATAATAAGGTAACTCTCTGGTTCTAACTTTCAAAGGCAAGGACCTGGCATGGGAAACCACTCCTAAACTCAAAAACAGTAGAAAATTTGGTGGAAGGGAAAAGCATCTTACTTTACGGTTCAGTTTTTTCCAAGTTTTATCATCCAGTAGGATAGATTTATTCAGCTCATTTACAAAATTAAATCAGCAATATTATACATGTGATCTTATACCATTACATTTGTTTTAAAGGCCAAAAACTCTTACCTTATTGAAATATTTTAAGTCAATGCAATACAGTGGAAGTATGCAATACAGTATAAAAGAAAACAGAAACCAAGCAATGGATAAAAGGGTGAGAGTGGCAACCTGCAGTAAACTGGATGAATGGTCCAAAATGGAGCGTTGCAAAATGTGAGGTTGGCGATGAGAATATTGTTAGAGTTCATTAGTTCTACAAGGTGACCTCTTGTGTGCTCCAATGTTCTGTTCCACCATAATTCCCACCACATCTTCCCTTGTCCATCAATTGTCCCATTGTTTCCTGCAAAACCAATCAAACAGATCAAAATTTTGATCAAGCTGTTTGATAAACAAGACAACAATTTTCTGCATAGCATGTTCTGAAACTGGATTTTGAATTATGCATTTATCACCAAGGCATTTGATATGTTTTGGAATAAATAGAAGAATGGATGGCTACTAATTCTCACTGTGCTGAAAGGATTTTCTAGTTTAGCAGATGGCATGCAATGTAGACTGAAGAATCAGAACCTAATCACTGTTAAAAAATTATTAATCACCCATAGGTTTTTCCTCTTCCATAATTTCTCATTTATACAATGAGTATCCACAGCAGCTTATTTTTATGCCACCTGCTATAAGCAGATAGCCAGATAGCTACAAGTTAGTTGTTTAGCTCTATGAGTTTCCTGAAGGAGAAACAAAACTTGTAAAAAAATTATTAAGAGTTATCTTTTCAAAAAATTATTAAGAGTTATCTTTTCCCCTTCGAATTTATCAAACTTCATTAATTGCTCGAATAGAGATTTCACCCACCCAACACAAACATCAGCAAGAGAATCATAACTCAAAATACTTTGTTCTTGTTAGATATGTTAAAACTTCCTGTCCAATCTATGTGCAATGTGGTAGTACAGCGTTATCTTGGGAATACACATTAAAAGCTTCCAACAAACTGACATGACACCACCATAAGAATATAATCTCTTTAATGACCAACTATACGAACTATAGAGGATGCCAACACTCACTGATAAATTGTGCCAAATGATCCAGACAACTTGAAATGAATCAAGCAGTAAAGTAAAATTATGTGTGTGAATCGAGAAGTTTATTTCTGTCTTTCAATGCAAGCTAGCTTTGGTAAAAAGGAACAGGCAGAATACCTGTGATGACAACATTTGTGAGGCCATCTCCATGAACAAGGCTAATATGTCTTCCCCCTAATCTCTCCCTCCCTCTTCCATAAGAAGGCAATGGTTCTATAATAGGCCATTCCTTCGGGTCCTATCAATCAAAAACATAAAATTGAAGCAGCTCTTTGTACATCGAAAGATCATTCGATGGAATTGATGCTGGCAAAAGATATTACTATATTAATTATCAAAACGAAGCAGGAAAAAAAGCTGATAACTACATAATGCATGCTGACTCAATTACATGCTGACGTATCAAGCACAAGAGGATAAATTTTGAATCACATATGCAGTGACTATTTTATTTTTTTTTGCAGTAAAGAAAAGCAACTGGGCACTCGTAAAAGTAACCAAAAATACACATCAGAGAATCTAGACAAAGTGGCATGCAGTTTGATGGATGCTCAAATGCGGGTCCTTTAGCACATCAGCATCTGCCTAACAATGTTTTCCTTTTTTGTAAGAAAAAGGCTAAAAGAGTAGCCACAAGCATGATAACCATGGCTTAACTACACAGATATTCAAACATGCCAAAGTTCATTTCTTCCTTTGCAATCCAAAAAAAAAAAATCAACTAAAGGGGCACTCTTTCTCTTCACATCTACAAAGCTTCTTGTGTTTCCATTAAGACCTCCCAATGTCCCACCTTGACTATATACCAACGTTTTGTAAAAAATTAAATAAATAAATAAACATCATTTTGCAGAGAATAAAAAAAAAAGGGTTGTCATCAAATTATTGGAGATCCATTGACATAAGCTTCATGTTAGAAATCTATGAAGAACTCATTTATCAATGGATACAATCAAAACCAACAAAAAATAAAAAATAAAAAAATACCTGAGAACCCAAAATAACAGCACCTTCTTCAAGAAACAAAGTGAAATTACTTGTCAAATTAAAACTCCCTGTAACCCATCTTCCCTTCGGCACATTCAGCTGGGCACCACCACTCTCCCCGAAACGTTGCAAGTACCGTATCGCTTTCCGAAACGTTTCGGTATTAGACGTTTTCCCGTCACCGACCCCACCGAATTCTCTTATCGACATCACAGCTTTTCTCTCCGGCAACTCTCCAAAGAACCCCACACAGCTGGTTCTTGTATCGGCTGAAACACCGGTATTCGACGTAGAACTAAATGCAATCTTTATAGGGTACATGGTCTTGGTTGTGATTTGAAAAGATAAAAGAGCTATAAGTGTGATCAAGAAAAGAAATGGTGACCAAGAAAATCTTGAAACCTTAGCTATCATTGCATTACCACCAAAACCAAAACTTTGTTTCTCATCAAAATCCATATTCTTTAACATGCATGCAAATTATTGCATTCAAACCCTCATAAAAGAAGAGAAAAAATCAAAGGTTTCAAGGAATTATCATTTCTTTTCTTGGTTGATTTCTTGAAAAGAAAAATGCATATTTGGTGAATAAGAGTGTGTTTCTAAGAATATCAAAAAAAAAAAACAAAGAAATTTTTTTTTGGCAAATAAAGAAAGAATCCTAGTGTTCTTACACCGTGTGCTGGAGAAGCGGAAGCTGTATAACGAATGAAACACGGAATGTGGGACTGAGAACGAGGAGGAGGAAATCTATGTGCGCGCGCGCGCAGGAAGAAGAGGGGGTGGCGTGTTTTTAGACTACTAGAAACAGCAAGTCTGCGTTGTGATGTAAGTACTTACAGCTTCTGGGTCCAGTTCAAAAAAAATTCTTTTATTTTCATAATTAAATATTAATCATCCACTACAATGTTGCCACGCAATGTGTGGTGGGGTTTCCTTGAGAGAGAAAATAATTTAGGGACTGAAACGGCTTTCTGGCTTCTCACTGGTCTCCCTTTTATGGAAGGTGGTTTGACAAGAAGCCGCTATTCACGGGAATTGATTACATTTTTCTTCCTAAGAATATGATTTGTTGTCATGTGTGTGAGGTGCAATGAGAGGTTGTCTGCCTGGGACACGTGGAGAGTCATGATTTAGAATGTGGGACCATGTGATTGATGAAAATCACAAGGTGGGCTGTGATGTGCTGGTGATATGTTTATTTTGCGGTGAAGGTTGAGGTTGGATATAATTTAATTAAGAAAAACTTGATTCATTTAATAAAAATTTAGATTAATTTATTCATATGATTGTAGTAAAACCTAGAACTATTTGTTGGTTTACTCGTGATATAAACGATCCAATTAAAATCTAGATTGATTTATTAATAGGAGTATACTAAAATCTAGAGCTACTAACCGGTTTATTTATAATATAGACCCGTTTAAATTGAATAAAAAAAAAAAAACTTGGTTAACCCAATAAAATTCTATATTAACTTATTAATATAATTGACCCGGGTTTAACCCAATCAAAACATAATATCAAAACATAATTAATATATGATTAATCTAGATTTAACCCAACCAAAAACCGATTTTCAATCTGTTAATTTTATTTTGAAAATATTTTTATCAAAACAGTATAGTTTTGATTCTTTAAGAAAAAATGTTTAAAGTTAACTCTTCTCGTACCTTACTCTGAATCCACTTAGGATTGGATTTTCCTCTTCATGTAAATATAACAATGATGATAGATAGCACTATCTGCCAAGATACGTGAGGATATCCACTTTGCCTACCAAGGCAATCCAAGAAACGAAGTTTTGTTTTTTATTTGATTGATGCTTTGAATATTGTTTACGTGAAAGGAAAATAAAAAAAGATATATTAGTTTGGTGAGCTTAATATATATATATATATATATATATATATTTTAATGTGGATGTTCGAGCTAACTTGCGCGTATCTTAATTAATCTCACGGGCCCTGAAATTAATAAGCATGTAAACCTCAAGTTGCCTAATAACTTTAATATTTAGATTGAAAGCTTGTTGCATTTTGCTTTTTTATTCAATGATTGAGAATATTTTTTATAAGAATTTAGGTATTTTTTTAAGAAAGGGTTATTTTTGAAACAATTTGTATAGTAATCATGACTAAATTCTGTTTTCAAACAATTTGTATAGTAATCATAATGATATATTTAAATAAATATTTTTTTTCTAAAAATTAGTCTTAAAATTTGAATTTAAAAAAAAATAATAGAAGAAGTAAACCTAAGTAATCACAGCACATATCTTTCGGGTTTAGTTTAATATAAGTTTAAATGCAAGAAATTTATTTCAACTATTGACCTATTATGTCTTTTTCACTTCATTGTCTTCGTTACGGTTTTTCTTCGGTTTGCTATTTTTTATAGTTTAATTATAAAAAACTAAAAAAAAAAAAAAAAACTAAACTATACTACACTCACTATACTCGACGTGATGAAACATTATGGATGCAAACAGCTTTTCCCTTTTTTTAGTATTTTTTTTAATTTTTTTTCTCGTTTGATTCTATGATATTAAATTAATTAAGAATTGAACTTGGTTATTTATTTTATTTAGCTTGATATTGACTACTTACAATGCCAAGAAAGAAAATTGACTCTCGTTGTTTAATTTAAAAAAATTAAATTGAGTTAAAACAATTAAAATGTTAGGGACTGAATTTAAACATTGAAAAAGTATTGAGCTCCTATTTCCCGCAAGCATCAAGGACTACATTACACAAGCAAGGGAAATATTCAACCCCTTCTTTTTTGCCCCCTGATTTTTTCTTCAAACTGATCTTCTCACATTGAAGTTTTTCTTAATTATACTTAATAGTTTTTTTCGGTTGCCTATACAATCATTTGATACCTGATTTTGTAAAATAAAATTTTATTTTATTAATACAAAGCAATTGAAGCTTGAGGGACCTAACTTGACACCAAAACAATTCCAGTGACTTAAAAGAATAGGTAGGACATATTTGTTGGTGTTGCAACGGACTCGCCAGCGTGTATGGTGAAGCCGTCGTCAACTATTGATTTTGAAGCAGCACACTAAGATCTTTTTGAAGGTCCGGTGTGTGTCGGTGTTGAAGGTCCAGCGTATGTCGATGACGGAGCGATGAAGAATTAGCTTCAACAACCTTTTCTCTTTTCAAGATTCGCATTAACCTACCAAAATTAAAAAGTGTCAAGTCATTTTATTTTTTTATCAGATTTGATCCTTATTTTTTGTATTGTTATTTTTTTATTTTGAATCTTTTTTTTAATTGATTTTATTTTATGTTTATGTCAAATTAAATCCTCATTCTTTTATATCTAAGGTCGCAAGTTTGATTCGTGTTGAGAACAATATTGTGTTTACTTTTAAGATACACACTATATGTCAAGTCAACCCGTCGAATTACCCAGGGTCAATCACAAAGGCATGTCTTTTATGTAAAAAAAAATTCAAAATAAAAAGGGTGTGATCATCCACTTTTTATATATAAAAAATAAAGTAATGGGTTAGGCTTGCAACCCCCTCTAGCCCACACTT
>Ga0325401_1003376_pt1 | contig 14615 bp, 9 predicted proteins | sample PopdelMetagenome_FD_205666 | JGI IMG/M metagenome (GOLD analysis project Ga0325401, IMG submission 205666) | Populus deltoides microbial communities from Bellville, Georgia, United States - Xylem-PdKOR-R2 | ecosystem: Host-associated > Plants > Phyllosphere > Stem > Wood/Secondary xylem | place...
ACGCATCGTATAGGTGGAAAAATCGCAGCAGATCGAAGTCTTATCTGCACTAAAAGATGATGACCCCCGAAGTACATCTCCATTACATAAACCCCAGGGAGGCATTCGAGCAAGTCCACGACACGACAAAATAAAAAAAAATTCTCAACAATACACAACGACCTGAAGAGACAACTTATGGGCACCGCTAAACCAATTGAGGAGCAAGAACTTGCACAGGTAATAAAGCAAAACGGTACCTAATTCAATTCATGCTTCAGGTTTCAGGCAGATCAAGTAACAAAGAGACACCAAGACTAGATGATTATGTCCAAGAAACAAACTTGGCAAGAACACAGGGAAAACAGATACAACAGATAAGGATCACTGCAAGTCTGCAACAGATAACATTTGCCCACAAGCAGAGGATTGATTGCAGGAAACTACTACCAATCCCCTCCCCAGAATACAAGTATTATTTACAGTCAATGTGCTCACAGGTTCACAATAAAGTCATAGAAACATAAAGTCTTGTCTACGCTAAGATAACCCACAGCATTCATTTGGCATTAGAACAACATTCCTTCCATGAAGCCATCAGACGCACTTCATTCAAATGCCCATTGGTTCTCACGGCGAACTTCCTCCTCCTCCTCAGGTGTAAAGTCATTCTTGATGTTAAAGGTCTTCCTGATTTCCTCTGGAGTCTTTCCCTTGATCATGTCTGCAACAGTCTGGCATGTCAGGTCCAGCAAGCCCTTGATGTTCAGATAGTTGGCCGCCTGCAGAACACAATTGAATGACAAAGTTCCTGGTTAGCCTTAATTCCACACACAACCTGAGCAATTTTGAGAGAAAACATTTCATTTTTGCATCAAATTAAAAAGTCACAATCAATTGGTATAAGAGTGAAAACATTACTGTCAGATTCAACTGCCGTACCTATCATGTAAGCCAGAAAACAGAATATAAGACCATATAATGATTCTGTACAGATAATTTTATTCATTGAAGCAGCCTACTCTATTTTTATTCAAAGAAGAATCAGTTCCTTGCAATGCGAGCTACTATTCAAGTAGAATTAGAAACTTCTACCACATTGAAAATAAACAAGAAGAACAAAGGATTTCCCAAACTATGCAACTTATTCCATTAAATTCAATATCTCTGCCTGCGTCACTATACCTCCTGCAATGGCATTTTATTACATAATCCAACACTGAAAGAATCCCTTGTGAGGACACCCCTAAATCATAAGTAGTGTTAAATACACAATCTCAGCACCTAAAATTATTCAACAATCAAGAAACAACAAAATATCAACGCAGACATCATTAACAATGAACCCCCATTTTAAAAATCAATAACCTAAATTAACACATTAAATAAAATCACCGAGTACCAAAAAGGTTCAGACATGATTTTGCTCCAACAATTACTACCTCATATCAAACATAAACAGCACCACTCAATTAGCATACAGCACTTATTCCAGTAAACCAAATATAATAGCTTATATCGCTCTCTCTCCCATTCAATGCAATCCGATACACTATTTAACCTGAACTCCAAAACATCCATAAGAACCCAAAAACAAAAACAAAAGGAACAAAATATATTCACATCCAAGGCCTTTGAGCAAAAACAGAGCTTCATGAATTAGCTCCTAAAAGCTCACACTAGATTCTAGGAATGGCGATTTCACCCGAAACCAATGGATTCTAACCTAAACTGTCCCAAATCAGTAGGATATTTTATCGATAATTCAGGTTAAAGTTGGGTTCAGGTATGGATAGTAAGGACAGCCAAGTTTCGGGCAGGTAATGGATGCTGCTCTACCCAACCTAAAAACCCCACCCAGAATTTTTTGAAAGATAAATGACCATTGACCACACTAGTGACCGTCAGGCCATAAATAAAAAAGCCTACCAAACCAAACCCACTCTTTCCCATTAGAACATATAAAAATACAAGAGAATTATATCAGTCATTCGAAATCATGAATCCTAACCCTAACAATCCAATTGAATAGATAAGTACAGCAGTTACAGCAATAGAGTGCAATAGCTCATCATCATCCTATGTTACTTTGAAACCACAAATGGTAAAAAGGGAAGCAGAGAAGAAGCCATGAACAAGAACCATGGAAGAGGATCCTCATGCCATCCAATACTCTCTGCTTTTCTTCCAACTACTTCCTCGCTAAGGTGGTTCCATTTCTTCAATGAATGGATCTGTATTCTTAATCATTTGGTCTATTTTGGGCTTAGATTAATTGAATTTGGGGATTGTTGTGATGAGCCAATTCCATTTTATTTTATGATAAATAATGTTGTTTTGTTCTCTCAATTGAGTATACTCAATCTAAAATGTATTAAAATCCCATTCTCACTAGACTCTCTCTATGTATATAGATAAATGACAAAATTGGTATATTAGATGCAGACTCATTACAAGGTTTGTGAATTTTAGATGTTACATTCATTGCAAGGACTTTTCACGATTTCTTTTTTTTACTTGGAGCTGTTGGGTTTAGTAGTATCTTACTAAATCAAATGGGCAGAGCTAAATTGAAAAGTGATGGCCAGTGGACAAGTTAAAAACTATATACGTTTGGTTATTTGACATTAGAAGTACAAAAATGCTCCAGATTCTCTCTAAGAAATCATAGTGGTTACATTATTTTTAATGGACATCTTGTTTAACCTGAACCTTTTCCAACATGAGTTTTCATTGTGCACATATGATTACAGATGTTTGTATACTATAGGCTTTATGTGGACAGTTGACTTATCTGAATTTTATTTTCACAAAAGACCAGAAGATGGAAACCTGTACAAGAACTGGTGGGGGTGAAGATGCCAAGGTGGGACATTTACCTATTGTCTAATTCTCTAAACCATATATTTGGATTTGCAGATTTATGAACATTCATTGAATTCTTTGGTGGTGATGTGATGATGCGACAAGAACCTTCTGGTCCTTATTTGAGTGAATGGGAGAGTACGATGATTAATGATGCGACTTGAACCTCCTGGTTCTTCGATGAGTGAATGGGAATAGGATGATTTCCCCACAACGTTGTACCTTACTATTGTCAGTTGTTAATCTCTGTATCAATCAATTATGTATTGGTTGGAATACTTGTTGGGTTATAATATCGGTGGCCATTGATTATTTCTGTTTTTCCAAATTTCCTTGGAGGCCAATTATATTTCAATTGGCTGTTTTCAGTAAAGAAGTCATCTTTCATTCAGTGATGACCATCTCTTCAGGATATGGTTTTTTTGGATATGATGTTGGAGGTCTCAGTTGATTTCCAGAAATAAGATCTATGTGTAGAGTTCTTACAAAATAGAACGTGAATTTGCATCATTTCACATGCTTTTTAAACTCTTTTTGGGTCGAAAACCGGGGAAAATTTTAAGAATTATAGATGTGTTCATGTAATGGGTACCTGAATGGATACCCAAAACCCAATCAAGTCTTCGGGTATCCAAAATTCAAACTGGCGGGCAATAAGTCTGATATGGATACTAGTTATGGATTCAGTTTTGGGTATGGATAGTACCAAAACCCGACTTGCCATCCCTGGTCTCCTAGTCAATGTATTTTTTATTTACATATAACTTAAAGACTTTTAATAACAATCCTAATTATACTGCCTAAGAGTATAATTTAGGCTAAACAAATTAAACCACCTAAAATACATCAACAATTAACAATAACTAACCCTAATTAATAAAAATCAACCATTAAAAAACCTAATTAATCCCTAGTTAATCTAATTTTTCAGTTAAAAAAGATTGCTTCACATAAATTCTAATAAAACCTAATTAAGTTTTCTTAAAAGAAAAACAATAATAATTAAAGCACCTAAAATACATAAGAATAACTAACCTTAATCGCTGCAGGATTCAGAATTAATCAACAATTAAAATCCCTAATTAATATCAATTTAAAAAACTCAGCACCTCACAAAAAGTAATAACAGATCTGACAAAAAAAAGACTTACCAAAATAAGATCAAAAAGTGTAGCCTGATCAACTCTAACAAACTCAGTATCCCAATTCTTAAGCTCATCATCGCCGCTGTTAGTTCCTCGATCCTCAGATTTCGGAGTCTCAACGTGTTTCTTGCAGTACTCGATAACTTTCGCTAAGATCTTGCTTGTTACGTTCGGCAACGGAATTCCGTTATCGGCGCAGTCGTCTTCTATCATGTGCTTAATAGTCTGTGACTCTAAAGCTACGGCTTCGTCGACTTCGAACGACTCGCCGTCGCTGCTCCTTAGGGATATCTTTCTTCCAGACGACATCGTTTTGGAGTTGTTTGTGGTGGCTTCTGCTTCTGCTTCTCCCTCTTCCCTGCAATAATAAATAGAAGCTACAGCAAGAGTAGAGAGACCCTGCTTTGGGTTGGGTATTTTTATATTGTTTTTTCAATGTGGTGAAACGTCACCGTTGAAAAATAAATTGGGAATCCCGATTATAGCTTTTGGTTTTGTCGCTGCATGAAGTCAAACATTTTTGGGTGGAGGAGAGGACTGTGCATGTGGCAAGCATTGATTGGGTAATGTTATTTCTCTAGCTAATGATATTTTGACATGTGTCATGAGAGGATTAGAGGTGGGACCGAAGGCGGTAAAAGAAAAGTAAATCGTTTTGCACTCGGCAGAACAGGTGGTGCGGTCTTGGGAAGGAAACATTTTTGTAAACAATTCGGCATAAAAAATTCAATTCAATCATAATGAGCATGTTTATTTTTATATTTTAAAAATATTTATAAATTTTTTTATTTTCTTATATTTTTAGATCATATTCAAAATAAATTTTAAAAAATATATTCAAATTCCTTACTTCGCTGTTTATTCCAAACATGGTAATTAAATTCAATTTTTAATATTCCAAACGAGTTGCTCAACTTGATAATCTTTTCTTTCGCTTTTGTGCCTAATGATATTCTAGGAATAACTTTTGCGTGAGGATTTGGTTGAATGATGGGTTTTTGGGGTCCAAAAAGTTACACTCTAATTTTCCCGACACCAGAAGTTAAAAATTAGGTTTTCAAATAATACATCATTTATTTTTTAAAAAAACAAACATATGACATATCATTTATTTATATATATTTAAAAAAAATTAGTTTAGGCTTTTAGATTTTCAGGCCCAAACATACATGAACTTTTGATTATCTTACCACTCATGGGGCTTGTCAAGCTAGACTTATAAACACTCGAGGCTCTTTATTTTATTTGTTTTTGATTTTTAAAAAAAAACTTCAATTCAAACCCTGAATTCTATTTGTGTATTTTTATTTTTGCATTCATGTTTTTTATTTAAATTTTAATTAAGACTTTCTCCAATTTTTTAAACTGTTAATGGATTAAACAAAAAAAATAAATTTCAAAAGACAAGGTTATTAAACTTGATAAGAACTGTGACTAAGGTAACGAGTTACGTGGGTTAATTTGGGTCTATCCAAAATATCATCATCCCAAAATTTATTTATAAAGAAAATTTTAGATTTTCATTGTTTTGATATTATTTTTTTTAAAAAAAAAAAAAGCAAACTAGGTTTTGGCTTGATCTATCGAGTTAGTTGGGTCACAACTAAAGATCTAGGTCTATTAAAATATTGTCGTGTTAATATTAATAAAAAAAATTAACTAGGTTGAAGTTGGACTTCTCAAATCGACTGAATCATATCAGCTCAACTCTTATAAATTTTATAAAAATATAATTAGACAAATATCTTTTTATCCTTATTTTAAAGTGTCTAGGATTTTTTTTTTATGGATTTGGCCATTGTTTTTTATTTTTATTAAAAGGAGATATTATACTAGTAAATTATTTTGTTTTAATAAAATCTAAATTATTACTCTTTTTATATATAAAAAAGTATCACCATATAAAGTAAATTATTTTGTTTCAATAAAATTTAAATTATTGTTGTTTTTATATATTAAAAATATCATCATATAAAATTGATGATTCCCTGGAAGATAGAATAAGTAGTCGTGATCTATTAATGATCCCTTACAAAACAGAATTAATAGTCTTAATTTATATTTATCTCTTAGATTTCCGGCTAAGTATTTAATTAAAAAAAACATTATAATAATGTTAACATATATTTATTAATGCATAAAAACCTCGAATTAATTTTATTAAACGCATGCTTCAAGTTTTAAATTCCCAATTACTTTTAAAAAGCACTTTATAGGTTGCTTTTTTTTCCATCAAAAATTATTGATACAACCTATAACAAAGTTCGGGCCATGTAAATAGTCCCTTCTAACACTCCCCATTTGCTGGCTAGTCGCGAATAATTAGACTAATTAACACGTTGTTGAGATCCATGACCCATTTTTGCTCAAATATTCCTTGAGTTAGCAATGCAATTTCACGGCAGCCAAAATACTGCTCGCTTAAAATTTATTTTTATTTTTATTTAAAATTAATTATTTTAATGTTTGTAGATCATAAAATTTAAATATGATAATATTAAAAAAATTAAAAATATTTTTAAGAAATTAAAAAATATATATATTTTAATATATTTCTGCAAAAAACATTTTGTAACACAAATCTATCACAACAACACGCATATAATTGGGTCCAAAAAAACATCCTTTTGAGTTCACACCCTACTAAAAATAATACGAGAAAAACATGCATTCAATCGTTACTGAAATAAGACAGACTGAGCCAACTAATTAACAGAAATAAAACTATATATCAATTAAAATATATAGCTTATGGCACATCACGAGTGGATATTGAAGGAATGAAAGCTACTATACATATATAGGTGACTCAACATCTTGGATAACACTCATGGCACAACGCGATCCCATACAAGTTCCATATAGCAGCGGCAATGGCCCATTGCCTATATAATATCCAACCACCAGCTAAATAATCTCTCGGATTATCTCTCAAGATTCCATGAACTGAGACGGAGGCGGGCTTGTTTTTGTCTTCTCGGGACCTGCAAAAGTAGATTTCATGACAAACATCACATGAGCACAATTGCACAGGACCAGTCCACATCTTATTAATTGAAGTTTAACAAGACAGATTCCAAGAATACATGCCATAAGCCCCACGAATCTCCACTTCTCGCCATTCTTGCACAAGGGCACAGCAACAACACATCAAATGCGAGAGGAAATCGTCAATAAACCCTCCCTGCCAAAGATGTTGGTAGGAGTGAGGGGCAACTCTTGAGGAAAACAGATCTATATTTTCAAGATGAAGACTGGCTAGGAAGTAGGAACAACAGGAGATACTCACAAATAGAAAATTATAGCATAAAACGTTGGTTGTCAATGGATCTGGTATTAGCGTATTACTTTTACTTTTATGCAGATGATTTCAGGGTTATGTGATGGCTTAATAAACTTTCAATTGGACAGTTTAGAACCATTTAATATCAGCATCACCTTACAAAATATGCTCAGTGCCAGGAACTGCATTTAGAATTCTGGACAAAGGCATTGTATTTCACTCTATTATTACACGATATACACACGAACACTAGAGATGTTCATCATCCAATGTGCATGTTTCTGTAAACTATGGGATACCCAAAGAAAAAATATCATAACCATGCAGCAGGAAGGTAGGAATTACCGCGATATTCAATGTTTTGCGAAGCTCCCTTCTAACACAGCAAGTATAGCAACAACACGACAACATCATTGAATATGCCATCAATTCATTACAAGCTTCCGCTGAGGCTGATGATCATGAAAATAAAATTACCACAGAAGCTTCAAAACACTTTCAAAAGAATGATTTAGAATTTCAAGTTTCAAATAGTTTTTGCAATTGAAGTTGATAGAAGACAAGGAAAACATTTCAAATCTGACATTCAAAGCCTGTATTTCATCAAGCTATTTAAATCTAATACATCTGAGCTACTTTATAATATTGTAATATACCTTATGTCTGCAAGTCCACAAGCTACTTTGTACTATTGGACAATATTTTCTTCCCTTAAAACCAATCGTCACATAAAGTATATGGGCTACAAAATCAACGTCAAGAGCATTAGCTCCCATATATGGTCTTTGTGAACTCCCCCTACAGTTGAGTTGGAAGCAAAAGTTCTGAAAACACTTGGGATTTTTGTTCACAACAACTCTACGGAGTAAATTAACATGTGGAAGTTATGCAGAACCCTCCAGCATTAGAAGAGAGAAGGGAAAACCAACTCTCTTTAAGTTTACCAAAAGGTCTCCCCTCAAATCCCTTGATTGGCCATCCTTTGTGTTTCTCCAAACCATTGCAAAAATAGCTTAGTAAACCTATGGTCATGACTAATACAACTTGGCAAATGTAACAGGATCCTGACTACAAAATTAAAGCCACTTACATATATGCCTGTTCTTTGCCACAGTAGCAATCTTTGCAAATGTACCACAAGGATAGAATAAAGTCTTTATACCTGAAATTGAAAAGGATTCTTGTAAGTAAAAGATTTGCTAGGTCTTCTGGTTGTTATCAAGCTCAGTCATTTTTTGACAATTATTTCCTTGAGATGACTTCAGCAAAAGTACAAGAGAACATGAAGTCCAGAAGAATTGAATAAGTAAAATTGAAAGATTTGAGATGCAACCTAGACACCTGGGGTAAGGTGTCCCAAAACATGAATGACACTTGAAAATCCATTACATGTCTTGAATAGTTAACAGTTTGTGAAACCAAAACCAGTTTTTCCATCAACAACAATCAGGATTTAAATCTTCATTTATTTTCTTCATTTTTGGTGATCACTCGTGTAGGAAAGGAAGAGATTTTAATATAACATTGCAGTAAACAGGAATGAAAATTAAATAAACAAGAAGTTAGTTGCAATTTATCTTATCATGCAGAAGGAAAGTAAAAATATAATAAAGAGATTGGTTTTTCTAGCACAGAATTGTTGGTCTGCATTGATATGAATATGAAAAGTAAGAGAGGGATAGACAGCATGAGGAAAATAGTACATCCAAACTGAATAGGAGAAAAAAGGTAATATATCATTGATTCACTACTGCATAAAACTCGCTAGCAGAGAACAAAACAAAACAGAATGCCTAATAAGACTTACACAGATACGGCTCTGAACAGCAACCGAGTAAATCTGCATGCCATTCTTCATGCTGATGTGAACCTCTACTTGACAGCAGATCATCTCTTGATGAAACTGAGGAAGTGTTTCTGCATAAAAAAGTATGTCATTGCCATCAAACTCTCTGAACTACCCTTGGTGTACAGAAATTGTGAAGGTTATATATTTCATATAGCACTCAAACAATGACCATGGAAATACCATGGCATCAAAGGGAGATGTATATAAAAAAAAAAAGGAAAAGAAAAACTGAAACCATATTCCTTTCTAGCATTTCCAACTTATTAGTGTCAATCTTTCAGGACTTTATAGAATTTAGAGAATTCAGTTTTCTTGGAAAAACCACACCTGGTGACAGTTTTGAAAATTGATATAAATTTCAGTACATATTTATGGTATCAATTTATAATGTTGCAATCAAATTGAATCCTTTCTATTAAACCAACATAAGCAAAGCTCTTTCCCAAAAACGTGCAAAGCTTGTTGCAATGGAACTATCTTAAATATCAATTCAAACCAAATCAGCCTTTTGCAAATGAAAAGTCCAAACAAAAACCAACTCAATGTGCTTAGATTATGTTTTTGGTTTATGAATAGAGGTTGGGGCCACACATTAATGCATGACTGTTTACAAACAACAATTTCACCCAAACTCCACAAACATAAATTTTAAAGATATCTAACCTTGAAGTTTTGTGAGAATCACTTTTTGTACTATAGCTGTCATCAAAAGAATGTTTGTTCTCACTAGCATCTGAATATGCAGGCTCCAGTTTCTTAGAACTTTTTGTTGATGAACTCTTCTCCGGAAGAGAACTTGCAGCAGCAACTTCTGTGACCTCAATCAAATGCTGAATTACTTCACATTGGTTCACATCCAAATGTGCTTGCGATCTTTGTAGTTCAAGCTGAAGCTTCTCGTTTTCCTTTCTTAGTGCTTCATTAAAACACATGTTTGGATAGGAACAAGAGAGAGTCTTTTTCAACATCGTGGTGTGTTCTCCTGAGCAATCTGGTTTCAGGATAACATCTTGCACCCTTCTGTCCTCGTCATCCAATGTGTACTCACGTTGATCTCTTTCAATATCTTCCAGTCTCTCCTGCATACAAGTGAAAAAAAATCCGCTTAGTAGAGCTTTTGTGGTTATAGCACATTTTATAAAGGAACATGAAACATTGAGCAAATGAAAATATTAACCCATTCCTTTATGGATATGAGACAGAGAGTGGATTATCATAAATTCTAGGGGAAGCAAGAATAAATGCAGTTGCTTTTTTGTGTGTGTGTGTTTGTGAGGGAGACAGAGTTTTTGTTCAGTGTGCATGTGATTGGGTGCAGGGGAAGGTGTTGTTTGGACCAGTCAAAATAGAGCCAGACGGGAAAACTACATGCCAACCAAGTTTCAACAAGGAAGGCCTTGCATTTTCAACTCAAAGACTCCCTCGCACTACAAGTGGAACCATTTTGTGGAAATCCAATCCTCATTCTCTCAATCATTCCCAAACAGAAACATGGATACCCACAGAAAATGCATAAAATACTCACTGCAGGTTAGCTTACCAGAAAACACTAGCACATACTGTGAATTTAATTTCAAATTTCCATCTCTACAAAACAGATTTCCAAATTTTGAAGCCATTTCAATAATCCAAAATTCCCACCACTTGCAACAAGATAATGACTCGTGTTTTAGCGGTACAATGTACAGTGAACCAAAAATACATGCACTGGGAAGAAGACAGATAAATAGGTCCATTGATTAATAGAGCTGTAAAGCTAGGGATCACAAGCAAGCATGGTAGAAAAGGAACAAGCAAGTTTCATGAATTCATTCTCCCATCATTAGAGGCTAGATGTCAATAAATAACCAAGGAGTTTGAAGAATGACGAGTAGGCAAGCCAGACATATATAATCAAAGCAACAAAAGATGGAGGCAGTTACAGATATCACAGCAATAACGAACACGGCAGCAAAAAAAAAAGAATAAGAACAATAAATGATACCCGGACTCGAGAATTATCCACAAGAGTAATGAGAGGAACAAGCCGCAAGTACCGATCAATCTCATTCTGTGCCTTTCTAAATTGATACACAATGTTCCACCCCATTGCAAGCAAGTAAAGATAGCTCCTATCCTGACAACTATTGACCAAAAGATAACTTCTTCTCAAAGCATCTTCAAGCTGCTCCAATGGTTCCCGCGTTTCCGGATACCTCTTAAGCTCCGAGATCTTCAACTGCTCCAACAAGTTCCCAATCAACTTCAAATGCTGTGCAAACTGCCGGCAATTCTTCTTGTGCATCCGTGCTGTAGTTGCAGCTTTACCTATCATGGCTATTAACCGCACTGCATCAATGCCTGTCAGCTGGACCACATTTGCCACCTCCCCAAGATGCTCCCACGTTGCCATTTTCACCACTCAGGCAACCTAAATCCTACCTTACCTGTAGAAAAATTCACTATCACCACTCCAAATATATTTCTTTCAATCTTCAGCTACAGTACTCAAAACTGTTACCAAATTGAAATTACTTGACTGCATTTTCTCAACGCCATTATTACCAAATTGAAGCTAACAAAGTTTTTTCTTTCAACCCCATTTTTTTTCAAATTTAAATTTTTCTTTTTAAGAAAAAAACCAAACTTTACATGAAAATGCTAATGAGAAAAATGAAATCAATCTCCTCGAAATGGGTCAACAAATTCATTTTCACCACTCAACCACCCCAAATCTAATTGTGCTCGTACAAAGAGTCACATTAATCAGCTTCTTTTTTGTTTTTTACAATCTCAAGTTTTATACCAAATTGAAGCTGCTTGACTAACATGCCAAAATTACAAAACCAAAGCAAAAATAAGTGAGCTTTCAAATAAAAAATTTCTTAGAAAAATGCAGCCAATGTCGAGAAACTAAAAGCATTATTAATTCATTTCACCTTTTGTAAGCCAACTTCTTCAATATTGCAGTAATGTTTTTCGCTTGCATCACTTTATATAACGCTTAATTCAACTTCAAAGAATTCTTATGCAGAGAGTATCTGGTTTCGAGCCAGATCAAGATCAAATACTAGACTTGTTTACTAGATCTTCAATTTTAGAAACAAACAGCATGACCGTTCAAGATCTTTAAAAGCTGAGAGTAACGGTTTAACCGACCGTTTCTACCGCCACAAAATTAAGCAAAAACAGCAAAGATAAATACATAAATAAATAAAGATAAAGCAGAGAGAGAGAGAAGAGCATTATTATACAGCAAGCTTCTTGAGTCACTTTTCAAAGGAAGTAAAAAAGAAATAAAAGCTGAAATAAATAAATAAAAATTCAATAACACATCAATTTCTTCTTCTTTTTCAAAACAAAAAAGAATATTCAAGTCTCCATTGACCCACCTTTTTTCGAACTCTCTCTTTTCTTCTTCTAATTTTTCGCAAATAAAAAGAAAAACTTCACCGGGAATTCAAAGCCTGCAAGAGAAAACAAAAGGCTTCAAAATCGCATTGCAAAAAACTGAAATCTTGCCTTCGAAGAAACACTTTCATAAAAAAAAAAACAAGAAAAAAATGCTAGTGGAAAAACTCACCTTCCTCTCCATGCAAATGCTAGTTCTTTTTGTGAAATGTGAAAATCAGTGAGGAGAAGAAAGAAAGCATTGAATTCTGGGGATCACAGGCATTGCTTTGCGGAAAAGAGAAGAAAGAGGAGGTTCTTTCTTCTTCCTGTGAATGAGTTTTTGGACTATTCTGAGAAAGAAGAGATTTTCCGTGTGTGTCAATGTTTCAATCGCTCACAGTAACGGTGTTGTTTGTCTTGTGAGGCTGTGAGTATTGAGTGCACGCAGACAAACCACACAAGCACGCCAGGCTAGCTAGCTAGTACGAAAGGAGTTGGGTTGGATAGTGGAGTATTTGAAGTACAGAAATGCCCTCGTTGAGAATTTTATATTACTAGAAAGGACTCTTCCTTTATTGAGACGACGGAGGGTGAAGGGAATAGCAATTTCACTTTTATTTTCGGAAATGGCACAGGGCCGTTGACTGTTGAGATTTAACGAGCTCCAGCTGGCAGTTGTCTTTGTAATGGAGGGTGTCCTCTTCTTCTTCTTCTTTTTTTTTTTTTTTAAATAGTAGATTTATAGATATGTTCAACACTAAACATTTTATCTTTCATTCTGCATTTAAACCAATGACGTGGCAATTTATCGCAATCAAAATTTAAAATATCTCCCTGTTGAGAATATGCATAATATTGATAATTACAGTAGAATTGGTGGAAGCTAATACTTACACATGGATTTAAAATGTTTTTTATTTTCAAATACATTAAATTTTTTTTATTTTTTAATTTTTTTAATATCAGCACATCAAAATAATTCAAAAATACTAAAAAAAAGACTAAACAAAATAAAAATACTTCAAAAATTTTTAAAAACATTACAAGATATTTTATCAATTCAAAAATAACATATTATTATCACACACATGAACTTTTAAAGTTTCAAAACTATTATATTTAATTTGAATTCAAAAGGAACTTAATCCAACAAATAAAAAGTTTTTCTTGAACGTTAAAATAATTAAATAAAATCATAGTTAAAAAAGTAAGTATATAATACCAAATATGCTATACTGTGTTTTTCAAGATAATATCATATTATTTAAAATATTTTTGTTTAGAAATATATTAAAATTATATATTTTTTAAAATTTATTTTTAACAACAACACATTAAAATTAAAAAAAACCCTAAAAAAGTAATTAAAAATAAAAAAAAACTCTTAAGAAACAATTTAGCTGCAAAAACTAACAGAGTTAGGAAAAAGGGGGTATTAGCGTCAAAACAGTAACCAACAAGAAACATAGGAGCAGCAAAAAAAAATGCAGCTTTCAGTTTCAACATCCATTCTCTGGCAACTCCCATGTGGACCCATTATGGTAGAAGAGGATGATAGAGCGCACATGCCATCCATCACACGTGTCCCCCATGTTTTTTTCCACTCGTCTCCATTTTCATTCGCGACCATATAATAAAAATCAAATTTCATTATCAATGAATAATTGTTTGTCTATTGATGTTAGTGGATTTTATACAGATATGCGGGGTGGGTCTGACTGTTTCAGAATCAATTAATTGGCCATTTTTGTGCAGGTTGGTGCATAAAATATAATCCGTTTTGAAAACGAGATTATTTAATTTCAATCACCATGCATAACACATACGAGAGAACATGTTTCAAGTATATGAAAGTATCCCACGCACATGATTGACATTGAAGGTCTAGCGGCTAATTCTCTCTGTTTTTTTTTTAATTTATTAGAATAATGTTACTTGTTGGTTTTCATACAATTTAAACTAGCAATGCTATTTTCATAAATAAAACAAAAATGTAGACAATAATAAAATTATAAGCCAATGAAGTGACCGAGCTTCATAATATTAAGTATTGATTAGAAGTTGTGAATTTTCCAATCTTATAAATATAAGTATCACATTTGCTCTTAAAAATTATGTTTTT
>Ga0325401_1003377_pt1 | contig 14613 bp, 9 predicted proteins | sample PopdelMetagenome_FD_205666 | JGI IMG/M metagenome (GOLD analysis project Ga0325401, IMG submission 205666) | Populus deltoides microbial communities from Bellville, Georgia, United States - Xylem-PdKOR-R2 | ecosystem: Host-associated > Plants > Phyllosphere > Stem > Wood/Secondary xylem | place...
AAATCTTGGAGAGCAGGGATTTAGTTATGAAGTTTAGTTGAAAAGGAAAGGAAAGAGTTGACTTGCAGTTGAGATATTATTACACGAAATGTAGAAAGAAAAGATCTACTTTTCAAGAAGAAAGAGAGAGAAAGGATTCGATGACTTGAAAAGGCAGAGAGATGAATGAGTTTTCGAGCCCAAAGCGGAATAGGCCGAGCACACTAAAGCCTCGATTTTGAGGTTCTGGACAATGTTTCATCTAAGCCCGTGGTTTGGGTCCACAACAAGCCCATTGGCATTTTCATATCGTCGTTGCTAGAGAGATTGAAATGGATGGACAGCACAGGTGACCAATCGCCATGTCCGTACGCCTGCAGGCCTACCTTGATGTTCTTATTTCTATCCATTCATCACAGACATTTAGTTGCGCACGTAAATGCAACTCTCCTCTTTCTTGATGTTTTCCCCTTAAATTCAAAAATCTTTAAAGACAACTTGATCTCGATTCACAGCTCAGTCATGGTTCTCCCCTCCAATATTCCATGAATGTATTCACTATTTGCCCAGACAACTAGCTGTATGTTTATCGTAGTGTTTTGGGATTTGAGAAGCCGTGGAGATGCTGCCTGACTGGTAGGGATGATCCCAATGTAACTAGGGAGCTACTCAAATTATAAATGCAGAATACTTTACGATTCTTAATTCAAAGGCTGACAAATGGGCGTCTGATCCCTCTTTTCTTCCCCTTCCCAACCTTTTTCTTTTTGAATCTTCTCTTTTTCTTTTTGAATCTTTACAGCAGCCCACTTGCTGCAAGCTCTTAATTTGAGGGAGACAGCCTCCACTTTTGAATGGGTCTATTACATTGGCGGGATCTAAAGAAGATTGGTGATTGATTTACAAGCTGATCCCCAACGCTTCTGCATAATTACTCGATAACGCATATGAATTTCAACCTGTTTTCTATTAAAATTTATTTATTTTTTTAAAATTATTTTTTCAAGTTATTTTAATGTACTTGTTAAATAACGGGTAAAAAACAATTTCGCAGCTAAATTGTCAAAGCTATGAATCTGATACCAGTTCATCAATATCATTTAAAGAATCAAGGTTTCAGGAAGTAAAAGATCTATAATTGAGACTTGAGAGATGCGATGCCCTATACGAGGGGGTGTCATACCCCACTGTATATTAATATTCGCTGTCAACTAGTCATAAATGTTAAGAAAAAAAAATACAAATTCGTGGAGTAAAAAACAAACTAAACTAAGATCTCTAGGGCACGCACCTGGCTAGCAATATACAGTGTACAAAAAAAAAAAAAAGGGCACAGAAACAAGTTCTTCTTTAACTTGTCGGTGAAAATATTTCGTCTCACTTTTGAAGGAAAGCACATTTAGTCAAAAGAGTGAGGCATCCTTCGCGTCTTTTATCACACTGGAGTATTCAGTGATAACGCCGTACTCTGGACCACTGAAAGGGAAGTATTTTTTCTTGGACAGGTATCGATCGTTTTTCAAGTTTTTTTTTTTAATATATTAAAATAATATATATTTTTTATTTTTTAAAATTTAAATTCCACACTGACATAAAAATCAGCTTATCCGATGACTGTATATAATCTGAACTGAAATCAATCCATTTATATACATATTTATAAGTTTAAATTAAGGAGCACAGCAAAATCAGATTGGCATGATTTATTGATTTTGCTACCCAGTTTCCTGGTGCCATCAGTGGTTAGATCATGCACGGCCTCATCACAGATATTCCACAGTTTTCTGTTTTCCGGTGAGAGCCCTACTGGCTTTGCATCCCCAGTCCTCGCTCATGTCATAAACTCAAGTACTATATATATGTCCATTTTTGGAAGAAACTAGTTCAAATTAATTTACCTCTACAAGTTTCAGATATATTCACTTGTTTCCCTACCTTCAATCTACTATCATATCATAAATCGTAATATCCTATCCCTCCTCTGATTACTCACTTCTTGAACAAAATATATTCCCTCAGGACCAACGAAGGAAAGAAGCTTTTCTTATCCACATTTTGACTTGTTCCATATTCCGTTCGAGGCTTCGACACACACACACACACACACGCACGCGTGTTATATCCGAATGCTCTTGTGCTAGTTATCAAATCCAATTAAAGCGGGTCAAAGTAAAGATTAATTATCATGGTTTATTTAATCTGCTGTGCTGAGAGTTGACACCATTAATGGACAAATGGCTTCTCAGTTTGGACATATATATCAGATACTTTAGATGGTAAAGACAAATGGTGCGTGTTTGGCTGCATGGAGAGCCATGCGTCTCGTTTGTTTTCACGCCTAGTGTGGCGTACGTGATCAAGTTGAAATTAAGCAAAATCCTTGTAAAATATAATAATAATTATAATAAAAACCAGAACGAAAATTGACAAGGAACAAACACATCAATGCATATATAGCCCTTGTCGGCGTAAGCAATGAGTTCCAGAGAAGGAAAAAAATCATTTTTGTTGTTGATGATCGTCATGATCTAACCATATATAAGCCAAGGCATGGAGACAGTACTGGACTAGAACATGACATTCTCTGAGGCTGGACTTTGATCTGCCATTCATATTACAAGTTAAAACTTCTAAGGAAAGTAAAAAGGGAAAAGAAAAAAAGAAATAACTCTTAAACCCACATAAAGAAGGAAAAGAACCAGAAGCTAGCTAGCTCATGGCCTTACACAGGCTTCACACCTATATAATTAACTTCATATGTCAACTTTACACTGTGGAGACCCAAGCAAAGGCACGGGCCCTACAAAACCCTTCTTCAAACCCACCACGATATCACACTTCACATAAACTCCATATCTCCCAGTCTTTATCCCCCCAGCCTTCCACCTCAACCTGCCCAGCAACACCACCCTCAACGCCACAACCCCATATGCCTCATCCATCACCAACCCATCTGAAACTTCAACTGACACCGGAACCCCTGCCCCCACAAGCACCGGAGACATGACCACTGTGCTCCTTTTCTCTTGATAAAGTGAAGGCAATAACAGTGGGGGAGTTATCGCTTGGTTCCTGTATGATACATAAGCAGTGAGTTTATCATACATGATCGAGACCCTCCTGTTGGGGTTTCTAGTGAAAATAGTGAACTGCATGGAGGTTGAAATGAAAGGTGGGGATGTGGTGTTAAGGTCGTATACAGCAGCCCCAACTACAGTGAACCGGGGCTTGTGGGGCCTGTAAATTAACCAGACTATGAGAACTGCAAGACCTGCTAAGAGAAGGAAGGTGGTGATGAATGTGAAGAGAGCATGGCGTGGGTTTTTATGACCAGCGCCTTTCTCTTTCGTTCCGAGTAGGTGTGGGTTGTTTTCTTTTCGTTGGTGCTCTTTTGCCATGAGAAATGCGATTTTATAATATTTAGGGTAGTGTTCAAGTATATATAGAAAATACAGAGAGAGGAGGGAATTAAGGAGAGCGTGGGTGGTGAAGACGACGAGTGAATGTGTGTGTGTGTGTGTGTGTGTGTATATATAAGATACAAAGAAGAAGTCCGAAGGAGAAGAATGTACGTACGTGACAAATGGAACAAAAATTGAAGAGGAAAGAAAGGGATCGAGTTGGGTCACTTGAAACTAAAGTGATCTTTTTTTCTACTTTAATATATTAGGTTCTCTTGTTTTTCTATTTTTCTTACAAGTACATGTCATAAAAATAATTGAAATGTTATTTTTTGTTTCTTTGAATTGCTTTACAGAGTTTTGATTTGAAAAAAACATGTTTTCATATAAAAAAAATGAATATCGAAAACAGAGTCTTGACTAAAGAAGCATGTTTAATTTTTTCTACTGAATTTAAATTATTTTAATTCTTACAATTATTTAAGCTTTTTTTATGCTGTCAATAGAAAATAATTTGTTCATAAAAAACTCATACAAAAAGAAATCTTGGATGAAGGAATGTATTTTTTTAATCTAGAATCTTGATTGCTTGAGTTTTTTAAAAATATTTATTTTAATAACCTTGAGATTAAATAAAAGCAACTCTTTAAAACGGAGACGCGGCATTATGCGGGAAAGAACACTGGTAGATATCTAGTAGTGCCCCATCTCAACAAAATCACCAACGTAACATAAACCAAGAGGTGAAGATAGCGAGCATCTCCCCTCCCAATCTTTTCCATGGATGAAGCCAATTTCCAAATCGGGATACAACTCCAGTACTCCTCTCTGATGATTCTTTTCGTTTCATTAGCAACAATATCCGGGCCCCCTCTTTAGACTTATCATGGTTTATTGGTAAATGTTTTTAATTCTCTGTTATTTCTTAAGAAAATATAAATAAACTCATATTCTGTGATTAATATGAAAGACACCTAGAATTATACTGAAATCAGATTTCTACGGATCTGGGTCAGCCTAAACACTTCCAGTGCATCATTTCCTTTCGAGCACCACTGATAAATCTTCACGTCATCTCCCCTCCAAAACTTTATGCAGAAGTAGCAGGTTTTCCAAGATTCTTCCCCGTTGCACACTTGCTACATGAAACAAGGCAAATTATAGGAAACACATACAGCCTCCCTGGCCATTTCTGCACTAAGCGCACGGTACACGCATCCATTTTAATTAATATAGGAAAAAAAACACAAGGGAAATCTTCTATAACTTTTGTCACCAAACCATTATGATTTGGGCACCGGGCCCCAAAATAAAACGAGAGATTAAGAACAGGAACTCTGGTCTATCCGCAAACCCTAGAAAAGCAGGAGCACTAATGATGACAGTTCCTTCACCGACATATGGATAAGTATTGTCTGCATGAAGAAAAAAAAAATAGGTGGCTAAGTTCTACCTTTTCTACGTGCTTCCTCTTTTCATGGCTAATGCCTCGTCAGATATCCAACATCCAACAGACCAAGTCCCTGTATTATGAGGGCTCGGGTCCATGCTTACACGTCATTACTTGCCCCTTTTTTTTTTTTTTTTCCTACTTGGCACGTGAAGCATCTGATATCTTTCTCCTCTCCCTCGCAAAAATATCTACACACGAAGGCAATTGCAGCCATTCATGATATCATCCCCCCTAGAAAACCAAGTGACTATTTGCATCCTTCCCTGCCACGATCCATTGACTCTTAATTCAGGAATTTTCCCGGGAGTATTTAAATTGCTCAACTGTGACGACACATGCATCCATAAGTTACTGTCGTTGATAACAGAGCAGTCAAGATAGCCTAATGCCCCAATCAGATAAAACCCAAAACGGCAAGATTACTGAGCCAAATGAAACAATAAAGAATAGCAATAGCATCCACTTTCTCCTCTAATTGATTGATCAACCGAAGTTTATCTACAAATCTCACCAGGAATTCAAACATATTTTATAGAAGAGCAACAGAAAGCAAGGTTGATGAGTACATAAATTTTCGACAGACAATGTGGAAGCTGCTCAGCAATCATATGATACAATACTGGCATAGCTGACTTAATAAACAAGCCCATTTTTATACTATCAACGCAAATTATCACGCTATTAAAGCTCTCTAACTACTATGAGTCAGTCATCTACTGAGCAAGCAAACCAAATAACCAGAGTAGAAGAGGATTCAGATAGCCTTACCCCATAATTACAAGTCTACCCTTTCAATAGACCAAAAATTACAGTTAGAACCATACTGTCATTAGACCCAAATGCAAAGAAGCTTGCAAACACATTCTTATCTCTCACCATGGTCATGCCATAATTTCCAAAAGTTCAAGGCACATGATAGCAATAAACAGGCGTGTGATGATGAATTTCATGGTCAACCATTAGCAATTGGGGAATCATTTTGCACTTGACGAACAAACTGTCCTTTCACCCGAGGACGTTGCTCTGCCAGTCTTTTCCGGCTTTGGTATCGAACCTGCAGGTCAAAGAAAGTACATGTTTAAGAATTGCAGACAATAGCATACATGTCTCGGTACGTGATTTTGCTATCCTCACCACAGGCAATAACATATCATTCTTAGCAGCTGAATGCTAAGATTTCCTGTCTCTGTCCATGATATATGTGCTACAGTTCACTTGAAATTGAAATTCCCAAGCTAGTTCAAATTACTCATGGCAACATATGTAAATCAGTAATTGGAAGGATTGACGAAAGGATGACAATTTAAAGTAATGATCATGATAAGATACGACAGCTATATGACACGGGTCCAGAGCAGCTGTTGATGGAATCACCTCGATGCACATGAGCACAATATCTGCCTATGCAATAAGCAAGCACATACCTTTTTCTCATAGCATCGATCTTTCCGCTTCAGTCGGAACTTTGTTAGAGCAGCTTCTCTTTGGCTGGAGCGAAGGGAATCTATCCCTCTAAAACCATCACGATTGAAGTTGTCCCCATCATTCAAATTCTCTTGAGCCATGGCCTTCTCTTTGGCATTTCCATCATCTCTACTGCCAAAGCTTTCATATGCACTGCTCTTATTATGAATGACAGCATCATTACATAAACCTCCAGTACTCTGACCAGCAGCAGGTGAGTCATGTCTCACTTCATTGTTCTGCTGATGATCATTTTGGTCAACAGAGTTGTGAGTAGTTTCATCAGAACACCTGTGATTTTTCTCAGAATCATGAATATCAGGATTTGAATGAATTGAGGTACTAAGAGGATATGGAGACTGTTGCCACCCAGCAAGTTTGGGACTCCATGCTGCACTTGATTGAGTATAATATAGAGGGGAGAAATCATGACCGTATTCGGTAGATATATTGTCGAGCATTCCCCTTCGAACAGGAATCAATCCATGTCGAGGGCTTGGATATGCTAATTCAGCCTTCCCAGATTGGCCAATGATTGGAATGGTCATATCTTGATTCCCACTCAAAGTGGCACCATGTCTCTGAGAAATAGAATTAATGTTTTGATCATGTTGATTGGATGACAGCTCAGGAGACTTGCTGGCTTCTTCCTTGGAATCAGAACCATTACTGGCAGATGCTGGAAAAGGAGGCTGCAATGTCTTGCTATTGTACCTGCATAGAGAACCTATGAGTTAATCGAAGTAGCATTACACGTGTGATCTTTTTAGAGTTAAAAAAATTAACTCGCATTAAAATTATGCAATCAGGGGCCGAATACCACTGTTTTTTCGCATCTTTTTTTTTAAGAGACGAACATTAGACTTTAGCTCAAGACTTCATCTCTCTTGCTTTGCAAGAAAACCAAAGAAGCTACAAGCCCATTGGTTAAAACAGAAAACACATTGGAAAAAAATTGTAAAACACAGCTCTTGTTCTTTAACAGATCAATTAAAGTAGTAAATAAAATTATGTAATTTTGAACCTTTGATTCAACATTTGAGGAGCACTCCTTGATAATCTAATGTCAATATTGACCTATGAAAATCAGAACCACCTATACCATCACGTCCACTGTCCCAGCACCCCTGCTTCTTCCTTCATCAATACATCCATGCCTAATATCCAATTTCATGAAGAAAGATAGACACGCTTTCATGATTTTAAACTGAAGTTTGAGACGGAAAACAATATGCTGGCGACAAGTTATATCTAATTTTCAGCATTCCAAGTTTACCTGTAAGATTATGGGCTACAAAAACTTACCATGAGAAGGCTGAGGCATGGGAATGGTTCAGTGCATGTCTTTCATCCACCCCCTGGTTCTTTGAGCTACTGGGATACAATCTTTTGAGAGAGAGTTCAAGTTGTGGAGCAAATTCGAACTTGTTTGTGCCATAATGTAAACTAGAGTGTACATATGTGGTCTTTGGACCATTATTTAAGGTACCAATCAAGTCAATGGCTCCACTTGAGGATTCAAAAGGAACATCATCGCAGCCAAAGGAGCTATTAGCAAGCCCCCTGTCATTTTCTGGTCTCGAATTTTCATCTTGAATCGCTGACTTGGCACAAGCATGCTCTTCTAGCAGTCTCAAAGAAGTTGGATTATAAGCTCCACTGCACGGTTCTCCATCTGACTCCATTCGGTTCAACCTTTCTGGTACATATACGGTGTCAGATGTCCATTTGTTAAGTATTATTGAGCAAAGAGAGCACAGTTTTCAAGCAGTTGTAATAAACGATAAGTAAAACATTGCAACAGAAACGTGAGAAATACCTCCAGTCTTGTTCTCAGGAGTTACAGGGCTTTTGTCTGATTTGGCACACTCTTCGAACTCCTCTCTATCTGTGTTGCTCAGATTTGAAGCACTCCTATACTTCATCTGTGAAAGTCCCTGCATATTTTGCATGTGAGCACTCTCAGCTTCCAAGCAAGGGGTCGTACAAGAGCTCTGCACAGGAGGTGGCAAAACATGCAATTTCTATGTGATATTTCATGAAGCCAACCTAATCTGGAAAGAGAAATTTTCCTCACTCTACAAGTGGCCTACATGATTTTTGTCATGGATCCTGCATATACCTGTATCTTACTGCTTTACAAGGATTGTGCAACTGATGAACCAAAAGAATTGGGGAACAAAGAGGAAAATCAATTGATTCTCACCAGATTATTTGGAAATACATTTGGGAAATTGGCAGACATCACATCACAAGAATAAATTCGAAGGCACAGATTTTATAGCCCTACAAGAAAGACATCGAAGTGATCTAATACTCACTTGGGCATCACACCCTTTCTCGCTGCAGTCCTTATTTTTCTGCGAAGACATCACAGTGTCACTCGAACCATTGCTTGCAGCGTTGTTTTCAGATGAGGCCTCCACTTTATGCGAGTTTTGAGGGATTTGTCCAGCACTTAGCTGATAAAGAATTAAATTAAAAGACTTCCATTAGTAGTATGCTCTTGAACCAAAAAGAACAAAACAAACCAAGAGAATGAAAAGGATGAGCTTGAAGGTAAAACATACAGTTTGCCTCCTCCAAACATGCTGCCACAAGTTCCTCAATTCATTCTTCCTAACAGGCTTAATGAGAAAGTCAGCTGCTCCTTTTAACATGCACTTCAGAACCATGCTAATTGAATCTTGTGAAGACATCACTGTATGTTTACGATGCAAAGAAATCCTAACATGTTAAGCACTACGTCAAACAAAAAATCAAGGTAGTAAAGTTAACAAAAACATGATTTTGACATACTTATGACAGGAATGTTTTTGCAAACAGCATGCTCCGTGACCAAAGTAAGAAGTGCATATCCTGATATTAAAGGCAGCTCCACTTCAGTTAATATGAGATCTATGTTATGAGGTCCACCCTTCAAAGTCTCCCATGCCATTAATCCATCAGGAACAGCAGCAACTACTCAGAGAGAAGAAAAGAAAGCGTACATTTTCAGTCGAAGTAAATGATACAAAAAATTGAACTTATAATATTTTTTTTTTTAAGTTTCAGATAATACTCGCAGATTAAGAATAATGCCCAATTACATCGTATAGGTAACAGAGGAAGCGGCAAAGGGGAATCAACAAGTTACAGAGCAAAAACAGTAATGCGTCCAGAAACTCAGAATAGATATATCCATTCAGATTACAGAGCATAACATATATTTTTCCATCAAGAGCAGCAAAAACAGTAATGCTGACTTATTCAACCAAGAACGATGCGTAGATGTATAATTGATATATTTAAGACACAAATTCCAACTCCCTCACAAAACAGAAACGCAAATTCTTTTTCTTTCTTCTTTTTTTAAAGGATTAACCATAAAAATCAGCAAAAACAAGTCCAGATGATAGTGCAGCCACGAGAGATTGACAAATTTATATCACCAAAAAAATCAACTTGTAGTCTACTTAACAAAAATAAGATGATCAAGAAGAAAAAAAGAAATGAGAATTGAATCCGGGTTAAGGAAAAAATAAAAAATGATACAACTAAAGTCAACGAAGAGGGAAAAAATGAGGAAATCAACCACCTCTGTAACTGCATTTTCGGAGAAGAGCAGCAATAATCTGACGAGTAGAATCATCAGCTTCAACCAAAAGAACGCTGAGCACCATCCTTGGCAGAAACTTTTCCCATCGAACCACCTCCGATGATCCACTATCCTTCTTCTCTGTCTCTAACTCCACCGCCATCCCCTCCACCTCTTCACTGCTGCTACTCACCACCACCTCACCCATTCTCAAGCACGCTATTACTCGCAGAGAAAACAAAATCTGAACTTAAAAATCAACACAACAAACAAACCCTAATTTCTGCAGAAAATTCAAAATGAAAACAGTAGCCCGTAGTCGTAGTAGTAGCAGAAAGGAAAAGAGAGGAGGGAGTGTGCTAAAACGAAATTAACCTCATAATAAACGAGATAGTAAAAACCGCCTCTTGATTTCCAACTTTCACTCACAGCCGCGAAAACCGCGAAAAATATCTTCTTCACCCGGAGGATTTTCTTTTCCTTTTATTTCGATTGTGTGTTTTGGTTTAGTTTTTTGATTGAGGAGATCTGAGGGTCAATCAAAAGGTACGCTGCCGTTGGCTTGTGGTTGGTCTAGCTGACGTGTCATAATATGGGCCACTGTTTTTTATTTTTCTGGTAGGGACGGTACACTTATGATGGTATCTGGTGGGGTCCATGACTGAACACGTGTTGCGTAGTTATGGGATTGTTGGAAGAGGATTTTCTTAGTGGGGTTACCACGTTGGCCTAGTGAATCACATTTGAGATCTCATGGTGGAGAGATCGACACGTGGAAACTTCAAGAGAATCCTCTTTGTGGCTTTCAACTTAAGTTAGTGGTGACTTTTAATTTTTAATTTTTTTTTTCTCTACATGTGCCTTATCTGTTTATTTTTGACTAAAAATATCTCATGGTTGATGATGTGAATACTAGGTTCCGCTGAATTACCACCACCACCCATTGTTTTTAAGAAATTTTATTTTAATTTATTAGAACTGTATTAAAATTCTTTTTCATCTTTTGAAAATATTTAAAAAAGGTACTGGTTATGGAGTATTTTAGCTCTTTTAGTGCATGATAAATTTGTGATAATTGATTTGCAGATATGGGGTTCATTTTTCTTATGAAAAAAACATTTTATAGCATAATGATGATATCCCTGCTTCAAAACAAGCTCTTTGCTTGTATTTTTCTTGATTTAATTTCTAAAATAAATTATTAAATTATTTATTTCGGACATAAGCTCGCTATTTCTTCCATGTCTACCATTTTGATTCTAAGTAAATATAGTTCAACTAATAGTTTTATAGAATAAATAGTTAATTGCATTAAGGTGCCGTTTAGAATTATATTTCGAACAGGTGTTTTTAGATTTTTTAATTTTTTTTGTTTAAAACTATTTTTTATATATATTTTTATTATTATTTTAATGTGTTGATATTATAAATAATTTTTTAAAAAATAAAAAAATATTATTCTAATGTATTTACAAAAATAAAAACACTTTAAAAAACACATTTCTAAACATCCACTAAAATTAAGAGTGTGTTTAGGATTATGGTAGTGATTGTAGTTTAAAGTGTTTTTCGTTTAGAAATGCATCAAAATAAAATTTTTTTCATTTTAAAAAAATTATTTTTGATACTAACATATCAAAACGATCTAAAAATATAAAAATTAATAATTTTAAATTAAAAAAATTCAAAATTAAAAAAATGATATGCAACGAATTTCAAAGAAACCCTAAGATCGTGTTTGAAAACATGGTTGAAACTGCGTTTCCTAAAAATTTATTTTTTTATTAAAATTTTTTTTATGTATTTTAAACTTTTTTTGGTATATTGATATTAAAAAAATAAAAAATATTATATTAATATATTTTTAAATAAAAAATATTTAAAATTACAACCGTTAATAGAATACGCTACTATAGATATAGGACAGGTTACTGTATTTGTTGATGTGCTCGCCCTCCGTGAGCATAACCAAGAGGACTCGATTCATCGTCATCGACTCAGAAAATAAATCTCAGCAAAGGAAAGGACTCCGCAAACTGGACCCATAAGAGAAAAATACTTTAAGCGATAAAATATGAAAAACTTTTATGGGCCCATGTGATGGTTTTCCGGTACTGCAAAGATAGAGATAAATACAGTGCAGTTGGATCAAGTCAAGCCCATGGGAAGGAAAATTTAAGGTCCAGTTCCAAATTAAACGGGCCTCAAATTTTCACAACCGAAATTTCACTCATTTTTAAATAATAATAATAATAATAGTAATAATATAGATTGGATATGCTAATTACTTAATCAAAATCTCCAAATAGATTCTCCTGACATTCCAAGACAATGAAGGTGATTTTTTTTTAAAAAATATTATTTAGAAAAAATTAATAATTATTTTAGATGATGATCTCAGAGTTTAAATCTAAAAAAAATAGCATATCTTCTTAACTATCAAATCATCCTCTTAAAATTTTCTTGTCCAATCATTATTACATAATAATATATGGTTATTAAAATTCTAGTTTCACTGGACATTTAATTATGACATTAAACTTATTTAGTATTTTTATTGTGGAAAGAAAGATTAAGCCTGCTTGTGAGATCAATATTGTAGTATTTTAAAAAATAGCTCTGACCCTTCCTTTACACGGGATTAGTATTTCTTTATTTATTTTTAAATTACCATATAATCCAATTCCATATTACATGTAGCAAAATTTTAATTGAAGACGAGGTAAAAATAAAAAGAGGTTAAGATAAATTATAAATTATTGTACATAAAAAATGAGACTATTTTCCATCTACCAATAAATATTACCTAGTGATGAGGTCCAATTGTATCTCATGAACTTATAGGTCGAGCTGGTATATGAGATATTTGATTAATCTCATGATTCTATAAATCTGAATCATTCTTTATTGATGAGATTTGCTTGTGGATCATGTTTAATACTTACAAAAGCTCCCTTATATATATATATATATATATATATATATATATAAACTCTTTGATGATTAAATTAGTATTATTAAAGAGAAAAAAGTAGTCATAATTTAGAAGAAACACATAAAATAGATATGTTATTTTTTTGTAAATTACCATATAATCCAATTCCATATTACATGTAACAAAATTTTAATTGAAGACAAGGTAAAATAAAAGGAGGTTAAGATAAATTACAAATTATTGTACGTAAAAAATGAGACTATTTTCCATCAACTAATAAATATTACCTAGTGATGAGGTCCAAGTTTATCTCATGAACTTGTGGGTCAAGCTGGTATATGAGATATTTGATTAATCTCATAGTTCTAGAAATCTGATTCATTCTTCATTGACGAGGCTTGCTGGTGGATCATGTTTAATACTTACAAAAGGCTCCTTTATATATATATATATATGAAAACTCTCTGATTAAATCAATATTATTTAAGAGAAAAAAATAGTTATAATTTAGAAGAAACACATAAAATAGATATGTTATTTTTTTGTGGAGGAAAAATTGAACCCTTCTTTTAAAAGACACTCCTGTCTTTTTATATCCCCTAGTACCCTTTGTTGAAGATAAAAGTTAAAAAATCAACAAAATATCCTTGACTTATTAGGATAAAATATTCTTAACTCGTCATAATAAAATATTCATAATATGAAAAGAGCAGGAGTTCAATACTTGGCTAATCACAAAAATAATGAGTCTGACAGCTCCCCATTTCTATATATTTTTAAACTCAACATTTGACAATACTAGAAATAATAAGTTATTACACTTTCATTAATCACTCTTTTAAAGGACAAATCCAAAGAAAAACAACAATGCCGATCCATCACTAGGCATAGACATAAACCCTCATTTCCTGATTTGTTTTTCTTGCAATGGGTTTGAAACTTCTATTATCTCAATCTTTCGGGGAAAAAGAAAGAAGTAATGATATATAATAATAAATTTCTAATGTCCCGGGTTTACTGGGCTTGAAACTGAGTCAATGGGCTATTAGCCCATTCATTTTACCAAGCTTCTGGTCCTGTTGTGATCTTCCATTTTTTCTTATCAATTCTAAAGACTCCTAAAACTTTCCCTGAAGTGACAGGTAGCCCACCAAAACCTAAACATCCTCGCACAGTATATTTAAGCCGTCAGTCGTCATCCTCGACTGGAATTCAGTTGTCGAGACGAACAAAATTCACACTGTATATTTCATTGCCTAATTAGTTCGAATCTATATTTGTAGACAGAAAGACGGATTCGACTTGGATGGCTCCTGCCGATGACTCCAGATCAGAGTCCTTGTTTAATGGGTAATGAATCTGTGTGCTGATCCTCGGTGCTTCTCAACATGCATAAACCATTCCTGGTTACCTGCAGAATTTTATTGTTAACGACTCCTCCTCGTACTCGTACTGTCCCAATCCTGCCAAAACCTCAATCACTCTTCTTTTACTCCTCATCACCCCACCATCACCAACAACACAAACGAGAACTAGAACCTTCCGATTCCCATTCAAATGCCAACACCAAATCCCCAATTGGGTCACCATCTCGAGTCCAAAAACTCATAGCTTCCCAATCAGATCCTCTCTTAGCCAAAGAAATCTTCGACTACGCTTCTCGCCAACCCAATTTCCAACACTCTTACTCATCCTATCTCATTCTCATTCTCAAACTCGGTCGAGCCAAATACTTCTCTTTCATTGATGACCTTCTCATTGACCTCAAATCCAAAAATTACCCCGTAACCCCGACTCTTTTCTC
>Ga0325401_1003378_pt1 | contig 14609 bp, 9 predicted proteins | sample PopdelMetagenome_FD_205666 | JGI IMG/M metagenome (GOLD analysis project Ga0325401, IMG submission 205666) | Populus deltoides microbial communities from Bellville, Georgia, United States - Xylem-PdKOR-R2 | ecosystem: Host-associated > Plants > Phyllosphere > Stem > Wood/Secondary xylem | place...
TTATTCTATGAGAAGCGCGCCAACGTGCTGACCTCCCGCACCAACGTGCTGCCCGGTGAGTACGGCATCGGGGTAGGGCTGGTGAATGCGGGCGTGATTAAGAACCATGGCCTGGATCTGACGGTGCGCTCGTCGCGGCACCTAGCCAAGAACTGGAACCTGGACGTGACCGGTACCCTCACCTACGCCCGCAACACGCTGGTGAACGTGTTCGAGAACAGTGCCACCTACGACAACCCCAACCGCCGGATTACGGGGCGCCCCATCGGCACGCAGTTCGGCCTGGAAGCCCTAGGCTACTTCACGCCAGAGGACTTCACGCCCGACGGCAATACCCTCAAGTCGGGCGTGCCCGTGCCGACCTTCGGCCCGGTGCGTGCCGGCGACATTCGCTACGCGGACCTAAACGGGGACGGCAAAATCGACGTGAACGACCAGACGGTTATCGGCAAGTCCCAGACGCCCCAGCTGATTTACGGGCTAGCTCCGCGCCTCTCCTTCAAGAACTTCGACCTAGACTTTCTGGTGCAGGGGGCCGCGCGCAGCAATATCTACCTGAACAACATCTTCGTGTGGCCCTTCGAGCAGGCCGGCTCAGCCACCACGCTGGCCTTTGACGAGTACTGGCGGCCCGACCGCACCAACACGCTCTACCCCCGCCTGACCGGTACCCCCACGGCGAACAACACGCAGGGCTCATCCTGGTGGATTCGCAACGGCGCCTTCGTGCGCTTGAAGAGCGCAGAGTTCGGCTACACCTTCGACAGCGCCATCCTAGGTAAGTCGCTGAAATCTGTTCGTCTCTACGTGTCTGGGCAGAACCTGCTAACGTGGACCCCCTACATCCGGGAAATCATCGATCCGGACAACGCCGGCGACAACCGTAATTACTACCAGCAGCAGGTACTCTCCCTGGGCCTGAACGCTAATTTTTAACTGACCTCTCCCATGCCTAGTCTCACCCCATTGCGTCGCCTCACTCCTACCCTGCTGCTCGGGGGCGCGCTGCTGCTACCCAGCTGCAAAAAGGACGATTTCCTCAACGTAAATCCCAAAAACGCGCTCAACGAAGCCAGCGCGTACAGCACCGAAACGACTGCCGACCTGGTGGTCAACGACATCTACAACAACGTACCTAGCTCCTACAACGACTCCAACCAGACCACAGAGCAGTATTCGGACAACAGCGTTGGGGCGGCCGGATGGCAAACGGGCCAGACGGTGGTGCGCGCCGGCGCCATCTCGGCGGCCAACGTGCCGACGGGCCCCAACGGCATGTGGGACTGGGAAAGCAACTACAACCGCATTCGCAAGTGCAACCTGTTTCTGCAGAACGTGGAGACGTATGGGGGCAACGTCTCGGCCACCTGGAAAAAACAGCGGATAGCCGAGGTGCGCTTCCTGCGGGCGCTGTTCTACTCCTACCTGTTCACTAGCTACGGCGGCGTGCCGCTCATCGACCAGCCCCTGGATGCGGGCAAAGACCCCAATAACCTGTTCGTGCCGCGCGCTAGCCTCGACGAAACCGTAGCCTTCATTGTGGCCGATTGCGACGCGGCCGCCGCTGACTTGCCTGCCAAGTCGGTTCGCCAGGGCGACGGCCGTGCGACAAAGGGGGCCACGCTGGCGGTGAAGGGATGGGTGCAGTTGTTTGCCGCCAGTCCGTTGGCTAACCCGGGCAACGACGCGGCCAAGTGGGCGGCGGCGGCGTCCACTAATAAGCAGATCATCGACTCTAAGGCTTACTCTCTGTTTCCCGACTTTGCCGGGATGTTCCTGCAGGAAAACGACGACAATTCCGAAGTCATCTTCAACAAGGAATACCTAGCCGTCACGGCCGGCCACTCGCGCGAGGGCACCTACGGACCGGTGTACGTGAAGGGTGTGCAGCAGGGCTGGGGCAACTTTGCGCCTACTCAGAGCCTAGTAGATGCCTACCTGATGAAGAACGGCCTCCCCATCACCGACCCGGCTTCCGGCTACAACCCCCAAGACCCGTACGCCAACCGCGAGAAGCGCTTCTACCAGTCCATCATCTACGATGGGGCCACGTGGCAGGGCGACGTGATTACTACGCGCGTCGGGGGCAACAACCAGATCGATTTGAACTCCACCAGCGACATCAGCAACACTAGTTATTACGGTCGTAAGACGCTGGACGAGCGCATTCTAGCACAGACCAGCCGTGCCCAGAACGCCAACGGCTCCAACTTCATCATTTTCCGCCTCGGAGAAGTGCTACTCAGTTACGCTGAGGCCCAGAACGAGGCGGCCGGCCCCGACGCCAGCGTATACAGCGCCCTGAACCAATTGCGCACCCGCGCGGAGTTGCCCCCACTTATGGCTGGCATGAGCCAGAGCCAAATGCGCGAGTACATCCGCCGGGAGCGGCGTGTGGAGCTAGCTTTCGAGGAAAAGCGGTGGTTCGATATTCGGCGCTGGAAGATTACAGCCGGTGCCACCGGCGTGCTCTCCACCCCAGCGTTTGGCATGCTGATTACGCCCGATAAAACCACCAGTAAGCTGACCTACAGCCCAGTAAAGGTGTTCGAAAATCGCTTCTTCGATTATCAGAACTGGATGCCCGTTCCGCAGGGCGACTTGGCAAAAAACACCCAGTTGGTCCAAAACCCAGGATATTAGCGCCCTATTCCCTAGGTCTTTCCTTTTGAAGTAGGTTGACCTGAAGAGCTAAACAAGCGTCCTGCGGCGCTGGCCGAAGCATCTCTACCGCTTCGTTATAACGTCATTTCGACCAACAGGAGAAATCTCGCGTGCCAAAGTAATTTCCGACAGTTGGAATTAACACTGCCTGCGAGATTTCTCCCGTTGGTCGAAATGACGTTCTATGGTGATGTTCTGCCAAAGCGATAGAGATGCTTCCGACCAGCGCAGCATGATGGTCTGGATGATGTAATAGACTGCCTAAATAGCTTCTACTTTAAATAACGTGGATGGACGTCTACCTGATGAACGCCCCTACCCACTAAAACGACTTTTTCATTTTCTACGAGTAGTCTGCATGCAATTCTTCTTATCCCGAAAAGATATCGTCACGCTGTTGCTAGTAGCCGCCGCTGCGCTGCAAGGCTCTCTTGGCTTCGGCCAGAGGCAGCCAGCTGGGTTGCTAGCCACGGACACAGCACCTGTTCCGAAGGAAATTGAGGACCCTACGTGCATTGGCATCAATAAGGAACCTAGCCACGCCACGCTGATGCCCTACGGCTCCCTACCGGAGGCGCTGGCAGCCAACCGTCACGCGTCTTCCTTCAGCCAGAGCCTGAACGGCAAGTGGAAGTTCAACTGGGTGGATTGGCCCCAGAAACGGCCCGTGGACTTTTACAAGCCCTCCTACGACGTATCGGGGTGGCAGGACATCAACGTGCCCTCCAACTTCCAAGTGGCCGGATACGGCACGCCCTATTATAGCAACTACACCTACATTTTCCAGAATGACTTTCCGCGGGTGATGAGCACACCTTCGGTGAAGTACACCAACTACGAAGAGCGCAACCCGGTGGGCAGCTACCGTCGCACCTTTACCGTGCCGGCCGCGTGGGCCGGCCGCCGCACCTTCATCACCTTCGACGGGGTTGATGCGGGCTTCTTTCTTTGGGTGAACGGCCAGAAGGTCGGCTACAGCGTGAACAGCCGCAACGCGGCCGAGTTTGACTTGACCAAATACCTGCAGCCCGGCGAAAATACGCTGGCCGTGGAGGTGTACCGCTTCACCAGCGGAAGCTACCTAGAAAACCAGGACATGTGGCGCCTGAGCGGCATCTTCCGCAACGTGACTCTGTGGAGCGCCCCGCAAGAGCACGTGCGCGACTACTTCATCCAGACGGACCTAGATAAGCAATACCGCGATGCGGAGGTAACAGTGAAAGCCCGCGTGAAAAACTACGGCGCTACCGCCACAAAAGGCCGGGAACTGAACGCAACGCTTTATAAGGGCACCGCGCCCGTGGCTGGGGCGGTGGGCCGGCAACGGGTGCCGGCGCTACAGCCTGGTGAAGAAGCGACTGTACTGGTACGCTTCCGGGTGCGCAACCCGCAGAAGTGGACGGCCGAAACGCCCACGCTCTACACCACCGTGCTGACCCTGCAGGAGGGTAACACGACCGTAGAAACGCTCTCCGCCCGCACAGGCTTCCGGGAGCTAGCTTTGCAGGGTCGCTTGTTTACCCTGAACGGGGTGCCTATCAAGCTCAAGGGCGTGAACCGCCACGAGAACTGGCCCGACGACGGCCACGCCGTGACTGAGGCGCAGATGCTGGAGGATATCCGTCTGATCAAGCAGGCTAACTGCAACCACGTGCGCACCAGCCACTACTCCGACGACCCGCGCTGGTACGAGCTCTGCGACGAGTACGGCCTCTACCTGGTGGCCGAGGCCAACGTGGAATGCCACGAGCGGCAAAACCAGTTCAACGACGTACCTAGCATTCGAGCGGCCATTGTGGACCGCAACGTGGCCAATGTAGAAAACTTCAAGAATCACCCATCAGTAGTGATTTGGTCGCTGGGTAATGAGAACGGCACGGGCGGCTCCAACTTCCGGGCGGCGCTGAGCGCCGTGAAGACGTTGGACCCTAGCCGCCCGACCCACTACGAGGGCTTCGGCATTGCCGATAAAAACCCCGCCGACATCGACAGCCGCATGTACACGGGCACCGCCGACCTAGAAAAGCACGCGCAGGACAACACCCTCACCAAGCCTTTTTACCTCTGCGAATACGCCCACGCCATGTTCAACTCCATGGGCTCGGTGGATATCTACAACGACCTGTTCGACAAATACCCCCAGTTGCTGGGCGGCGCCATCTGGGAGTGGCAAGACCAGGGCATCTACAACAAGCGGGACCCGCAGCACCCCATCACGGCTTTCGGGGGCGGCTTTGGGGAGTATCCCAACGACCACTACTTCATTCACAAGGGTGTGGTGTTCTCCGACCGCTCACTCAAGCCCCACTACCCGGAGCTGAAGCACGCCTACCAGTGGTTGACCATTCGGCCGAAAAACGCCAAGAAGGGCGTCGTTACCATCAAAAACCGCTACCAGTTCCTAGATTTGAGCAGCTTAACGGCCCGCTGGGAGGTGAGTGAGGACGGGAAAGTGGTGGCTTCTGGGCCGCTGACGGTGGGCACCATCCGGCCAGGCACGGAAAAGGACATCACCGTTTCTTACGCTGTGCAGCCCAAACCCGGTGCCGAGTACTTCATGCGGGTATCGTTTGTCCTGAGCGCTGACCAGCTGTGGGCCAAAAAAGGCTACGAGGTAGCCGCGCAGCAGTTCGAGTTGCCGATTGGCCAGCCGGCCGTAGCCGCCGCGCCTACTACGACGCCCCTCACCCTGACCGATGCACAAGGGAGCATCAACGTAAGCGGCAGCGGTTTTACCCTCTATTTCGACAAGGCTAAGGGTACCTTCTCCCGCATAGAGAAAGGTGGGGAAAACGTGCTACAAGAAAACGGCGGCCCCATGCTCCACCTGTGGCGAGCTCCGCACCAAATAGACGACCTGTGGGCGTACGAGGGTTGGGAGAGAAAAGGACTCAAGAACCTCACCTGGACGACGAGCGACGTGCAAGCTCGGCAGGTCTCGCCTACCACGGTGGAAATCAAAGCCAACCTTACGGGCAAGGGTCGGCAGGACTTCGTGGTGCAGCATCAGGTGGTGTACAAGGTCACGGGCGACGGCCTCATCGACGTTACTAACCGCGTCACCTTCAGCGACCCTAGCCTAATTCTGGCGCGAGTAGGCGTACGGATGATGCTAGCCAAAGACTTCAACCAGTTCGACTACCTAGGTCGGGGCCCACTGGAAAACTACGCTGACCGCAAAAGCGGCTTCGACGTGGGCCACTACGCCAGCAGCGTGGCCCAGCAGCTGACGCCCTACGAGAAACCCATGGAGTGCGGCAACCACGAGGACGTGCGCTGGGCCACGCTGACCTCCGCCAAAGGCACCTGCTTCACCGTCCGGCAGGATACCGCGCGGCTGCAGGTAAGCGCCCTCCCCTACAGCGACGAAGAGCTGGAAAAGGTGGAGTACCAAATTGACCTGCCGCCCAGCAAGGGCACTGTGGTGTGCGTCAGCGATAAAACGCTGGGCGTCGGCTCCAATGGCTGCGGGCCCCGGCCGCTGGAACCCTACCAGGTAGCCGCCAAGCCAACCACGTTCCGCTATCAGCTTCAGCTTTCCGACAAGAAAAAGCCGCTGCCCTAAAAACCACTGATCCAACCTAGTTTATTGGTCATGTTCAGTCACGAGCTACGGCAGCTATCCTGCCACCGTAGCTCGTGGCCGGGCTTGCTACGCCCTCACCGCGGGGCCCACCGCCACGGCTGGCGGCTGATTTTCCTACCCATCCAGTTCAGCTTACATGGTACAACCTTTACGTCCTACCTATGAAAACCCATCACCAACCCACTCGCAGTATCTTTCTACGCTATAGTAAACTACTAGCCCTGCTGTTCCTGCTGCTAGCTAGCGCGCCGAGGGTGCGGGCACAGATACTGAACGCCCGGGCTGATTCGGCCATTGCGGCGTTCAACCAGGCTTTTTTGCTGCGGCAGAACGGTAACGTCTTCTACCGCAAAGCACTGAACACCACCGAACCCGACGGTACCTGGACCTTAGCACTGGATATCTTCGGGATGCAGGACACCTACGAACGCAGAACCAGCGCGGCCGACAAAGCGTTGGTGAATGAGCTCTGCACCTCCTTTCTCAAGCTAAATCCTCCCCCCTACGCCTGGGATGGCTGGAATGATGATCTGGCCTGGATGGGCCTCAACCTAGCGAGAGGCTACCAAATAACCGGCAACAGCAATTTCTTGACCCAGGCCGAGTACTGCTTCAATCTGGCGTACGACCGAGGCTGGAATACCACTTTTAACGGCGGCGGTATCTGGGAACAGCAGCCGGACATGACGCCCGCCGACGGCACCGTCAGCAAGGAAGCATTGGCTAATAATCCCAATGGGAAGCTAGCGTGCTTGCTGTACGAGAGCACCGGCAAGTCCACGTACAAAGACAAAGCTATTCAACTCTATACCTGGTCGAGAAGCCACCTGTTCAATCCGCTGAACGGGCAGGTATACACCGGCATTGACCGGGCCGATGTGGTGAACAAATCAACGGCGGTGTACAACCAAGGGTCGTTCATTGATTTTGCGGCGCACTTGTATAAGATTACTGGTAATGAGATGATGCTGCGCGATGCTCAGCTAGCCGCGAACTATGTCATCGACAACATGACCACCAATGGTATTATCAGCAATTCAGCTGATTACCTGAACACCTGGGCCGACGAGTATGCTCGTGGGCTAGGTCACCTTTGCCAGTGGAACCCGCAGCTCTGGAGCACCTACTATCCTTTTTTAAAACGAAACGCGGACGCCGCGTGGAAAAACCGACGAACGGATCTTCATCTGTCGTGGAATGGCTGGGCCGTTCCTACCCCCATCACTTCCTCCGCCTGGCCCACTAAGTATGTAAGCACCGTGGCACTGCTACAGTACACCCCCGCCGTGCAACCACTGCCCGGAACAATTGAAGCCGAGAATTACAACTTCAGCAGCGGCACGTTCACCCGCGATGTTACTGCCACGGGTACCACCGTGGGTGCGCTCGACAACGGGGATTGGCTGGAGTATATCGTCACAGTTCCAACCGCGGGGTTATACACCCTAGGTTTCTCGCTGGCCGGCTCCTCCACGACCGGAACGTTGGAAGTCCAACAAAACAACGTCACCCTAGCTTCCCTTGCGCTTTCCGCGGAAGTGAGTGCTGCTGGCAAAATACAGGCCGCCGTAAAACTCAATGCCGGTGTACAATCTCTCAAGCTGCGGGCAGTTTCTGGGAGCTGGAGCATCGACAAGTTCAGCGCCCAGAACTGCAATCAGATTGTGCCTTTTGTAGTAGTAAATTCGAAGCTCGAGCAACAAACAGCTTCCGTAACTGCAAACCCTGGCGACAAAGTGCAGTTGAAACCCAAACCAGGCAGCGGAACGTGGAGCTGGGCCGGCCCCAACCATTTTTCTTCCGATTCACGGGTCGTGACGCTCAACAAAATCCGCTACGCGCAGGGGGGCACCTACACCGCAACCTACACCAACAGTGAAGGTTGCGTGAGCGTGCAGGACTTCACTATTACGCTAAACGGGTGCGCCCTTACCCCCATCACCACTACGGTGCAGGTAAACCAAGCAGCCCCCGTACCGGCAGATTCGCTCGCCGTGCAAGCGGGCAGCTTCGTACAACTAGCGGCCCAGCCGGAAGAAGGGACCTGGACCTGGACAGGGCCAAACGGATTCACTTCCGACGCCAGAACCCTTTCTTTTCTGAACGTCGCTTACAAGGAAGCAGGCACGTATACGGTTACCCACACCAATGCCTCGGGATGCGTCAGCACCAAAGCGTTCCGCCTGACATTGACTGGGGCCGATCCTTGCAGCTCACCCATTGTTCCTTATTTGAACGTCAATAACCTAGCGTGGAAGCAACAAGAATTTGCTTCCTTAAATCTGGGCGATAAGGTCACCATCGGCCCGCACCCGCTGGATGCCGGTACGTGGCGCTGGACGGGTCCCGATAATTTTACGACTACTTCCAGAGAGTTCACCATCGAGAATTTTACGGCGGCGAAAGCAGGTATTTACACCGCTTCTTTCACCAACTCTGCCGGCTGCGTGAGCTCACAAAAATTCATTATCGGATACAGTGGCAACTGCACCCAAACGCCCCTTATTCCGACTGTTACCGTAAATGGCACTGCCATACAAAATAACTCCTCCATCGCAGTTCATTCCGGAGACGATGTTTCCATTGCGTTTCCGGACGCTACCGGCACATGGCGCTGGACGGGCCCCAATGGATTTACCTCGCAGGCATCGCAGGTTAGTTTTGACGATATTCTATTCTGGAAAAAAGGGAAATATGAGGTCAGTTTTATTGATGCCAATGCCTGCATCAGTACCTACACCTTTGACCTCAACGTGCTAGGCAACGATTACTGCGGTGAACCCATTGTACCCTATTTTAACATCAATGACGGTTCTTGGCAAAGCGACACGCTGATTACGGTAACCGAAGGCGACAAACTCCAGATTGGCCCTCACCCAGTAAAAAACATGTGGGTATGGACCGGGCCTAATGGGTTCTTCGCCAATACCAGAGAGTTTCAAATCAGAAACATACAAGTCAATCAAGCAGGAGTTTACAAAGCTACTTACACGAACAACCTAGGTTGTTTGAGCTTCAAAAACTTCGTTGTAACTGTAAATAAACGGAGCGCAAACAAAGCAGAAGTATTATCAAACCTAGCGCGTAAAAACCGAGCATGGAATGTATATCCAAACCCCGCAAGAAATGAAATATTATTGACAAATGTCGTTGAAAACGACGTGGTAGTTATACGTGACTTAGTTGGAAGATCCGTGCTGCGTTCAAGTTTAAAAACCACGGATGGGAATGCAAAAATTGATATAAGTGCTCTAGAACGCGGTATTTATTTTATTACCTTATTAAATTCAAACAGCCAAATGACACATAAATTAATAAAAGAATGATCAATATTTTTTTCACAATCAGCAGCACTTACTAATTACAAATTTATTACTAACTATTCGCTTAATGCTGTTATGATATAATTATAATCGAGTACTGCCATACCATATAAGTTAGTATTAGGCACTTAAGTTAGTATTAGGCACTTTAGCTTTGGCAGGAGACAAGCAGTGCTTATACATTAGAAAACGGCCGCTTGGTCGCCTTGGGCGATTAAGCGGCCGTTAGTATTTGTCTTGTCCTAAAGTGAGTTGACCATCATTCCAAATTAGATGACCTACTTATTTCTGTTTCGTCAGCAAGCGTATGAGCTGAAAATGCGCCAAATGGTCGAGGAAATTATCCTGGGCCAGCACGCCGTTGACTCGACTATGCGCCCGTAGCAGGTGCAGATCCGTTCCACCGTTATCAAGTGGCTGACCCGTGTGCAGCAGGGGAATGGCAGCGTACACAGACCATAGAAGATCCGCAGACAAAGCTTCATAGTCCTAATGAGGTTCATAGCCGCTGAGGGCTGTTGGAAAGACAATAGTGTTTAGCTAAGCAAAAGGGAACGTTCCCTTGTGGGACACCGATTGCTGTTCGGTTGATAATCCTGGCTCGTCGCTGGAACCAGCGGCCTTGTGCCGCAACGGCATGGAAAGCAGTAGCACAACAATAAGTAGTTTTTGCGCGGGCAGGCTATCAGTATAATGATCAATATATTACATCAAAATCAAGCTAAAGCGCATACATTTGTTTTACCTCCCTCGCCGGCAGGTCTGCTCCACGGCGTTAGTCTTCGCTCTTTTTCCTCCTTGGTATGGCTTCTGTTTATCCGCTTCGGCCAGCTGATGAAGCGCACCGGCTGCAGGCGCTCCGGCCCTATCAGTTGGTTACCGCTATTCCTGACCCCTTATTCGACGAGCTTATTCGGCTGACCGCTAGTCTATTTAGCGTCCCAATTGCCATCATTGCCTTGGTAGAAGCAACCACGGTACAGTTTCGCCTCAATGTTGGCCTGCCACCCGATATGCAGCAAGTACCGCGGGCGCAAAGTTTATGTTCGGTCGCCTTGTTGCGCGATGAAACCACTGTGTATGAGAACCTGCCCCAGAATCCCTGTGCCTTGACGGAGCCTGGCTTGGTAGAGCAGTTGAATCTGCAGTTTTACGCAGGCCATCCGTTGCGCACGCCGGCAGGCGAAGCCATTGGCGTGCTCTGTGTGTTAGCGCACCAGCCCCGGCAGTTTGTGGACGCGGATCGCGCCCTGCTCGTCCGCTTGGCCACGCTCACCATGGATGTGCTTGCGTTGCGACTACACGCTACGTATGACCCAGGGTTAAGCGATACGCTGTGGAATCGGCTCTACGATCAGGTAGAAGAATCAGTGAATCGCCTCGGCACGTTAGCTGCCTTGGCCCAGTGGGAAGAGCATGCCCACACGGCGGGAGCAGTGGCTTATCAGCGTTCCATGCAGGAGGAAATTGGCCGCGTACTGGACGCGCTGCAGGCGCAGCTTCAGCTGGTACTACCATAGCTACCGCGTGCTCTCCGGCGAAAACATCGCCATAATTTTACTGCACAAAGACGAGAGACGGACGTCCTTTCGCGGCCTAAGGAGCTAGCCAGCGAAAATTTACCGTGCTGGTCGCCTTAGTAAGCATGGGTCGGCTGCCGCTAGCAGCAAGCCGCGTGAGGGAAAGCTCTTCGGGGAACAGAGCCTGGAAAAAGCACGGGATAGGCCAGCAAGCAAACCAGAGTCGGAACCCGGCTTGCTTGCTAGCCACCGACCTTAAAAATGGTTGGTAGGGGCCGCTAAGTTAAACTCAGCTAGCAGTAGCGGTAACTCGCGCAGAAGCCGGTCCACCTCGGCCGGCTGGGTGCCATCGTACATGCCCCGGATGTGATGCTGCGGGTCCACCAGCACGAAGGCCCCACTATGCACGGCGCCGCCGGGAGCCGTAGGGTCCAGTTGGGCCGCCACCATGTACTGTCGGGCCAGCGCGAAAATGGTGTCGCGCGGCGCGGTAGCAAAGTGCCACTGCTGGGCACTGGTGATGCCCAGCCGGCCGGCATAGTCGCGCAGGACTGGCAGCGTGTCGTGGTCGGGGTCGATGGTATGGGACAGAAACGCCACCTTTGAATTGCCCGCGTACTGCTTGTACACGCGCAGCATTTGCCGCTGCATGCCAGGGCAGATGGTGGGACAAGTGGTGAAGAAGAAATCAGCTAGGTACACCTTGCCCGCAAACGTAGCCGGCGTCACCACCACACTATCTTGGTTCAACACCCGAAAAGTGGGCACGGTAGGCCAGAGCGTGTCGCCGGGAGCCGTTACTTCTGGTTCGCCCAAATGAGGTAGGCGCGTAGTAGCAGGGGCCTCGGTGCAGCCCGTCAGGAGGTACGAGAGGGACATGAGCCCAATGACTAGGGCGCGCAGGGGCGCCCACTTAGTAGAGTAATTCATCTCTTAGCGAAGCTGTTGCGCGGAGTCCAGCGCGGTGGTTATCTGACTATCTAACTGGGTGAGCTGCTGGGCGTGGTCGGCCCAGAAGTCGGCGAGTTGGTGCGCGCTCAGGCGGGTGGTATCAGGCTCTTGGTAGCGGTGCATCCAATCCATCATGGCCGCGTCGGCCTGTAGTAAAGCGCGGGCGCGGCGGCGCAACGTCTGGGCCGCGTCACGACCTGCTACGCCAGTAGTATCAAGCGTGGTAAGCTGCTGTTGCAGGCGCTGGCGCTCGGTGTTCAGCGCATCCATACGGCCCATGAGGGAGTCGTGGCGCTGCATGACGCTGGCACGAGTGGGGCCAGTAGGAACGGAGCCAGAAGTCGTTTGGGAAGTGGTGGAATCAGGCTGGCACGCCGCCAGCAGGGCGAGCAGGAATAGCCGCCGAAAAACAGACAGAAGCTGTTTCATATATCGAAGTCGAAAGAAAAAGGAGAATAGGTAGCCCCGCCAGTCGGCAGGGTGCACAAGCAACCACAGCAGTGCTGTCGTACTAAGATGCTGCCATTTGGTAGCAGCACCCTCACCAGCCGCCAAGCCGCCGGGGGAATTCGGCCGGTATGGATGCACGGGCCTAGTGCCCGAGCCGACGAGCTAGGGGCGGAAGCAGAGAAGTCTAATCAGGGTCCATTTTCCTAACCAGATACAGCCAAGCCGGCACGCTGGAGCGGCTGTATTAGCGGACGCTATTGAATAGCAGCACCCGCCATCGCCAGCGGATAGCGCGCAGCGAGCTAACCCGCGCGGGCGGGTGGGGTCGGGCCAGGAAAAAGGAAGCTAGGCTTACGCCGGTGGGTGGTCGGGGCTGGTGCCATCCCACCCGTAAGAGCCGACACGCAGCTCAGCGTAACGGGGCGGCGTGGCGGACCACACTGGAGCGGTAATGCGAAGCGGCAGCACGGCGGCACAGAACAGGGTAATTTCCTGGAACGCCTGTTTGCTGTTCGGCTGCTGCTTGCGCTCAGCCTGCTCCACAGCCTTGAGCTGCTTGGCTAGGTGGCACTTGCCGTTGCACTTCAGCTGGGGCTTGTCGCGGTTGATGCACAGCACCCGCGCAATGTAGTCTTGGTTGAGCCACCAGCCCGCCACAATCCCTAGCCGGCCGGCACAGTGCACCGACAGGGAGAAGAGCAACAGAAAGGCAACAGCTTGACGCATGCGCAGAAGAGACAGGATAGAAACGCCTCGGCGGCAAAGGAACAACGCAATGGTGGAAGCACCAAACTGATTCAGGTACAGCTAGCGCCTACAGACCGTAGAAAAACGCCCCTTCACCTTCACCGCTAGCAGCACCTAGCTTCTCACTTCACTGAGTCTTACCAGCCTTTTCAGCAAGGCCTCGGTGAGTTGCAAACAACACAGCCCCTGACCTCGTTGACCAGGTACCAAGTCCTTTTTCTGTTTACTTTATCACCTCCATGAAGACCATCAAATTTCACAAAGCCGAGTGTGGCGTGGAGGTATTGCTCCGGGTAGGGCTAGGTGATGAGCTACCCGCAAGCTACCTGAATAGCGCAGCGTACAACACCGACTTCTTTGAAATCTTGCTCTTCAAAAAGGCCAGGGGCACCGTGATGCTGAACCAGCAACTCATTCCCGTTACCGATAACACCATCGTCTTTATCTCGCCCTTCCAGAAACGACATTGGCAGCTAGATCCTGACCACCTCGAGTTTACTTTCCTTATTTTTCAGGAAGACTTTCTCAATGACTTCTTTGCCGACAAGCTGTTTGCTTACCGGCTGCTCTATTTCTACCAGCTGGATTATCCCTTGTACCTCACGGTGTCAGCGGAGCAGGTGCTCAAATACTGCGGTATCTTAACCGAAATCAATGCGGAGCTTCGACCCATGCGGGCGGACAGCGAGCATCTTATCCGCTCCTTGCTTTACTACCTGCTGCTCTCGCTCAACCGCATCTATTCCGAGCGAAATCAGCTGCCACTTGATAAAGCAGAAAATCACCATGCTTACCACTTCAAGCGTCTGTTGGAACTGCACATCAGAGACAAACAACGGGTAAGCGAATACGCTTCGCTATTGGGTATCAGCCGGGTAACCCTCAACAAAGCGGTGCAGGCCCAGTTCAACATGACGGCCACCCACCTGCTGAAGCAACGGCTCCTGTTTGAAATCAAGAACTCGTTGCTGCATACCGGCAAGCCGGTCACCGACATTGCGCACGAGCTGAGCTTCTCGGAGCCCAACCACCTGATGCGCTTTTTCAAAACTCAAACCGGGCAGACGACTTCGGAATTCTTGGCCACTTATCAAAATAGCGCCCATCCGTAAGCCTTTGGCAGGTAGTGGCCCGCTCGCTCGCCGGACCTTTGCGACGGGTCCCTAGCTTCTTGATTTAGAAGCAAAAAAGAAAAATGAAGTAAATAGCACGTGGGGAAAAAGCTAGGTTTATCAGGCTCCGTGCACCAGGCAGAATGTCTAAAAACGAAAAAGGGCTTGGTGTGGTACCAAACCCTTTTTCTAGGTCATAGCGGAGACTATTTTACCACCGTGGCTTCCAACTCCACCGTTAGGGTGGCATAGAGGC
>Ga0325401_1003381_pt1 | contig 14607 bp, 7 predicted proteins | sample PopdelMetagenome_FD_205666 | JGI IMG/M metagenome (GOLD analysis project Ga0325401, IMG submission 205666) | Populus deltoides microbial communities from Bellville, Georgia, United States - Xylem-PdKOR-R2 | ecosystem: Host-associated > Plants > Phyllosphere > Stem > Wood/Secondary xylem | place...
AAAATTGATGCCTTTCAGAAAAACAACACTTCGAAGTTGATGAAGCTTCCAAAAAAACAAAAAGATCATTGGAGGTAAAGTGGGTGTATAAAACAAAATTGAAGGAGAATGGTGATGTTGACAAATATAAAACACGATTGGTAACTAAAAATTATAAACAAGTATACGGTGTCAATTATAAAAAACTTTTCCATGGTTACAAGGCATGATACAATAAGATTGATTATTACTTTGGTAACTCAAAACTCAAAGCATATCTTTCAGTTAGATATAACATCATTTTTTTATGAATTGAGACTTTAAAAAACATGTTTTTTTTTATCAATCTTCTAGTTATGTGAAATTTGGTAATGAGTATAAGTTGAAAAAGGTTCTAATAAGTTGAAGAAAGCTCCAATAGATTAGTACAATCATATAAATATTTAATTTTTTAAGGTACCTTTAAAATTTTTCTATATCAACATACACTTTTTATTAAAACAGAAGAATGAGGAAAAATGCATTGATGATTTGATTTACACTAGCAATGATAAGTTCATATTTGAATGATTGAGTTTAAAATATCTGATCTTGAAAAGTTACATTAATTAGTAGACTTTAAAAAGGTTCAATCAAATATCACAATATTTATTTATAAAAAAAATGTTAAATATTATACAAGTTTCAAATAAAAAATTGCAGTTTGATGAGCATATCGATTGAGTTTGGTTTGATACTAAATAGAAAAAATAAAGGAAAGAAGGTTAATGTTACAAACAGATTGTAGGGAGTTTGATATATATGACAACAAGGCCAAATATAATGTGTTTGGTAAGTCTTGTCGATGGATACATAGACAATCTAACAAAACATTACCAGAAAATTAAAGAATCTTGACAGAATATTCTATCAGTATTTATAAAAAATTCCTTTGATATTATAAATCACCAAGAATTGTTGACAGAATACTGTCTTTGAAAAGTTGCTCATCAGTGTTTTTATTCTGTCGGTATTATTAATCACCGATGGAATTGCCAGCAGAATATTTCATCAAAGATTTCAGTTCTTACCGCTCATTTTTTATCAGCAATTTCATTGGCAATTTGACACGTCTGAAATTGTTGATGGAAATTCCATAGTTACGAATGGCGTCTTATATTCCTTTATGTTGTACCATCTCAATCGTAATTACTAGATGCATCTTCCCTGCAACAACAAAGAGAACAAGTAATAAATGTTGAAGTCTGAATGCAGACCACTGAATATTACAAGGAAATACTCACGGATGATATTATACACTAATACCTTGAATTCTATGATATTGATGACAAAAATAAGAAAACCTAATAGAAATTTAAGTTTAACTCTGAGAAATGAACTCACTTTTTGTGGAGGGCCAGTATAATAACAGTTATGGAGCTACATTCCATATCATAGTATGACTAGACTTCTAAATCTCGACTCTTTGATAAATTAAAAAAAAAAAGATCATAATAAGATTTATACTCCTCTAATAATAGTTCCAAAAGACTTTTGATTCGAATGAAAGGCAATAAAACGTTTTTGATCAATAACTGGACTTCATATTTATGAGCCTGTAAATTTCAAGAGAGGATGAACTAGTTCAACTAGTGATATAAGGTAAGAGGGTGTCCATTTCAAGAGGATTGACAAGTAATATCATACGACTTGGTTTTGAATAATAGCAGACATATAAAAAATTTACAAGGAGATTTAACAAATGATATTCCATCAGTGAATCTCAAAGCAAATATTGCAACATAGTCATGAATGAAACACATCTTTCTTAGGCCTTTACCACCACCAACCAAGACACCATTGCCATTGCAGGGTAATCAACAAGCTACAACTAGCAGCAATTGTTTGCTCTGTTACATGCAGCATGTAAACATGCTTCCTTGTATATATCACTTGAAAGACAAAATTTTAGTATCTTAGACGTTAAAAGATGTTAAAAACAAAAATTATAGAATGCCTTAAGAAAGATAATTCAATGAGATCCACTTCAAAATAGGGCAGGAACATTTGCTGCTTAAGCAATCAAGGATGAGCCAATCTTATCCCACAACGCTACCATTTATGTAGTTGGGGGGCAAGATATACAATTCCTTTTGCACTCAGTGCATTTGAAAGCTTAGGTTTCTCCGACGCATGAACAAAACCAGGTTAAACGGCATCAACATATTCTATCGCTGCCATCTAGGAAGCACAAATCACAACTTTTCAAAAAAATTACAAGGGAAATGAAATCCATCTTTCCTTATAACTAATAAAAAAAAAGTTCAAACATAGCATAATTAGGTAAAATGTGTTGTAACCCAATTTTGACCCAATGGTTTTTAATTTAATTTTTACGGGGATTAAAATGTAAAATTCAAAAAAAAGGTGATTTGTCAGCTTGTATGGAAACTAGGGACTACAATGTGATTTTGTCATTCTATCCTTATCTTCAAGATAACCCTTATCTTCAAGATAATGATAGTTATCTGCTTTGGAATTCGATTCTAATTCAAACTTCAAAAAAGGAGAATGAGTTTGATTGAGACTTTACTTCTCGCAAGCGATAGGATTCTTGCACTATAAATACTAATCTCAGTGTATGCAGAAAGGAGGAGGACGATTAGAGAGAAACCCTAAAAGAAGAGACCTCAAGAGAAGGTCATTACTAGAAACCCTAAAGGAGAGAAACATAAAAAAAAGGGGGGCGGCAAACCCTATACTAGCCGCCGCCCCCCTCAACCTTTTTTTTTAGCCCAGTCTCCCTCGACTTCGCCTCAAGCAGCCGCACGCTTAGGTAAGTTTCCTTCCTTCCTTGCTAAAATAATTAACCGGTTACTGCCAAATTGTGTTTGCTAAGGGTGTGCTTGGCAAAACACACCCTTATGCCTTGGCCATAATTTTTATGCCCATTCTAATTTGATATTTGACCAAACAAACACCTTTTCAATAACAGAAAAATCCAAAAATATTTGGGGCCTTCGTTGATTTATTTGTGGGCCTCTCGCACTTTGTTTTATTTTTTTCTTTGTGTTTGTATTTTTGTAGATGTGCTTAATCTGTGGACTATTACTGTTAAATGCAAATATGTCGTGCAATATTTTTTTTAATTTCATCTAAAAAGGGCAAATAATAATAAAGGATAAACAAGAAAAAAATGACATAGAAAATTTCTTCTTTAAATTTATTTTTTGCAAAAATATTCACTGACGCTAGAGTCAGGAGTATCGTATTTTTTGGATTTGTGTGATATTTACCAATGTCAAAGTTGGAAATATTCGTAGAAATTGTTCATTGATACCAGAGTCAGGAACATGAAAGGAAGAATAAAAAAAAAGGAAAAAGAAGAACAAATTCTTAACAATTTTAGACAAAACCAGCAATGCAACCTGCCTTAGATAAGGCATTTAAGGGGTGATAGCATCTTCCCTTTTGCGTAACTAGTTCCGTACCATAGAATCTCTATTGACCAGTTAGGATTTTTAGTGACCATAATACTAGGTGGCGACTCCTTGAACAAGACATTTTCCTTTAAAAAAACAAGATGTCAGATATCTGTTCCTTTTCCAATCGAGATGATTTTTAATCGGTCGCCGTGATGTCCAGGTGTGACAAAATGGATTGTAACAAAGTAAGACAATGTTTGAGACTATGACAAGATTGTTTTTCAAAGTACTTTTCGCTTAAAAATATTTTAGAATAATATTTATTTTATTTTTTTAATTTTATTTTTAATATAAACACTAAAAACACACTCTTACAATCTATATAAAAATCAACCTCGAGCTTCCCTATATTTTCCTGATTAAAACAAAACAAACACACCAAATAAACATCATAAAAGTATGAGAGCAAAATGAACGCTTATTGAATTTCAATTTTTTTTTTTTGGAGGCGGCATAGACTTTGAAAGTGAAACCAACAAGAATAACAATGAGATTGATATCAAAAGAAGGTTGTTCCATCTCTTTAACTTTCTATTCTTGAACGACATTGAGATTGATATCAAAAGAAGATAGATAATCAAATCGATAAAGAATAAATATTCAAGAAATTAAATAAGAAAAGAATAATGAATATAAAGAAATCATCAAAGCCTCTTATTCTTTCTCTTTTAAGTTTCACTTCTTTAAGAGATTTGACAAGAATGGAATGATTGAGATCATCCATTGCAAAAGTAAACAACATGTTATTGATAAATTCATTAAGGCTCTCAAATTAGAGTTGTTTGTGAAGCACAAACATTTACTTGATGTTTGCACTTAAGAATATCTTATTTAAAAGAGAATCCCTTATTTTTTAAGCTAAGTGTTTAAAAACATGAGTTTAAAAGGGAGATTGTGGAGATAAAAGAAGGATTCCTAATTGAGTTTGGAAAATGTTTCCTAGTCTAAAAGGATTTATGTTTAGAATTCTTATTAAACTAGTTTAAAAGGGATTTCTTAGGACATCATCATTGACAATGTCTTTGGAAAACTGATCAAAAAGCTATTAGAGTTTTTTTTCAAATCTTGTTTTTGACATTACCACGTCATTATATGGCATGTAACCATGACACACATGGATCGGGACGTGATCTACCTGTTACTGCAGACACTCTTGCCCAATTGAACCTTCCAGTAACTCATCAACCAGGTAAAAGTCCTTACTTAAGTCATGTTTGCAACCCAGGAGCAAAATCAGACATTGCCACCTTAAAAAGCCTTGACACCTATAGTAGCACACTTGAGCTCAGCACCATCACCATTGGTCGCTCCTAACGCTCATAGACAATTGCATTACTCGGAGGAGTCTAGGAAAAATGACCTTCAAAAGAGTATTTTGGACTAACAATGAAGTCTTGAACTGACATGACTCTCCGGTGGGACTCTTGATTTATCTCGAATCTCCCACCTTTCTAGTGTAATTTTGGACTGGTACGACTCTCCAGTAGGGATCTTGAGCCTCATGAAATCTCTAGGGATTGACCTCAGACCTCCCACCTCTCCAGTGCAGTTAAAACTAACATGACTTTTTAATGAGACTTCCAGGCCTCATACAATTTCCAGGGATAATCTCGGATCTCCCACTACCAGGTACGATCACTCTCTAGTGGGGGGGGGTGAGGTTTCATGCCCCATACCATCACCAGGGAGGCCACTCTCTAAAAATAATAATTCTCTAATAAGGAGCTCTCAAGCTGCTATTACAATGTTAGTGAGGTTATAAGCATTTCACACTCCATTGACTACTTTTTAGTGGGGGGCTCTCACACCCCTATTCCATTTATAAAGATGACACATACCCCCCTCCTCCAACACTCTAATACAACCACTCTTTAGTGGGAGGTTTCCAAGCCCCACGTCATTGCCGTAAAAGCCACAAGCCTCCCACTCTTAAGTGGTAAGCTCATAAGCCACACCCTTGCCAAGAAAGTTATAGGCCTCCCACTACAGTGTGATCTCTTTTCAGTTGGGGATTCTAAGCCTCAAGCCATTAACTAAGAGGCCACAAGCTTCCTTTTCTCCAGTAGGATCTCAAATCGGTACATGGCTTTCAGACCTTATACTATCATAGGAAATGACTTTCAAGGGATATTCCCAACCTTTTAATTTTTTAGTATAGACTCATCCTTCATAGATTTCTCTAACCTCTTAAAATTGTTTCTAAGTTTGTGTATGGAACCTTGGCCTTTTAGAATTTTCATTTAAGCATGGCTTCTTCTCCATGTGTTCCCCAAACCTTTCAGAATTTTTTCTAAGTATAGGTGTGGAACTCTTACCCTCTTAGAATTTTTTTCTAAACATGGCTTCTCTTTTATGGGTTCTCCTAAACCTTTAGAAATTTTCTAAGCATGGATGTGAAATCCTCAACCTCTTAGAAATTTTTTTTTTCTACATATGGCTTCTCCTTGACATGATCCCCTTTTGCCTCATATAAGTTTTATAAGTATAAGTTCCTACTTCGTGGGTTCCCTTCCCTCAGCCTCCTAGAAAAATTTTTCAAGTATAAGCTCTTTCTGCATGGGTTCCTCCAATAAATTCCTCTCACCTAAGACTTTTTAAGTATGAGTTCCTTCATAATTTCCTTCTACATACTTACAAATCTTTTTCAATATGGTGCACGCCACTAAATATATGTTCTCCGATAAATTATCATGGGGTTTTCACCCCTCTTCTCATACAAGAAAAAGAATCAACAACTCTTCTAAGATATCAAGTGATTAAGTCTTCACGGATTTTATATGCAAAGACAAGATCAAGTGATTAACTGATTTATCTACCTAAATGAGCAAATTAGAATTTTTTTAATACATCATCACTTCTTTTTTTTCATTTCTCTACACGCCTTTTTCTCTCCTTTTTTGACCTATAAACACAATCATGGAAGGAGATGAATTTTTTTTTTTTTAAGCCAACATCAAAGGTTTCAAAGAAGGCAGCTGAGCTTTTACATTTTAGATTTGGTTAATTAATTTAAAATAAAAAATGTAGAACTGGCTAATTGAAATCTTAGTGTATTTGATAATATGGTTACAATGCTTTTTCAAAACATTTTTACTACAATCTCGTTTGGAAGTAATATAGCAAAATATATTTAATTTAAAAAAAATATTAGATTTATTTTTAAAAATATTTTTTCAATAATCTTAAAATACTGGTATTAAAAAATATAAAAATACAATCATTTTAATAAATTTTCTTTTTTAAGTTTTTTTCAGGTATATTTTAAATTTCATAGTTGATTCTTGATTGTAAATTTTAATTAATCACGATGACTGTCCTCTGACGCATACCTCACGACCGTTGTTTTTTCAAAGGCCACGTTTTGCACAAAAGCATCCATGGACATTACCATGAAATGATAGCTACCAGCTGCATTGCAAGTCCCGTGAGGCATTTCTTTGCAAAAGGGTCCTCCCTGTTTTAACCATATTTGGCTTCTAACGCTTCCTCTGATGGAATGAAAAAAATGAGAGTATGGGAATGAAAAAAGAAAAAAAGAGGAAAGTACATACGCCATGGATGGTGACCATGCGAGCTCCGAATTCAACACCGATGGTGAGATCATGAACGGGATGGAATCTTTTATCAGTGAATTTCAAGAGCAGGTATGATTTCCCTACACCTAAATTGAAAAGCACAATTCATTTTTCCAATATAAAAAATAAAAGAAGAAGAAAAAATCGAAAAGCAAGAAGAGAAGGATCATTAAATGCTCCACCCAGAAATGCCTACTCCACACCACATTCGCTCACCTTTCACTATTGCACGTCCTTTCAATCTATGATTCTTCTACTCGTTCTCTCCCCACTTTCTGTCCCCATCTCTGCTGTAGAGATAAGGTTGCAGACATGGCGACGATACATTGGCTTTTGGGATTACCTTATCTCCGTGTCAAATAAAATCTAAATTCATCATTTCATTGTTTCACACGGTTATATTGGTCCTTTCTTTTTAATATTTTGTGGGATGTAATTGTAGTTCCCAGAAAACTGGATATGAGAGGTGAAGCACATAAATTTAAAGTGAAAAAACCCCCCTATTAAATAAATTTAAAAAGACAATTTGAAGCATTAAAGGATGAAATAGAAATGAAGAAATATTTAAGGATTGAAATTGTAAGAAACCACAAAATAGGGATGAAAAAAACAAACTGTCCTAGGTGCCATCATTTGCTCACAAAGAAAAAAAACTCAAAAAACCGTCCCTGCCAGCTCCACTGCTAAAAGAAGCCTTTCTCACTGTTGTAATTTTGAAAGAAAGACTGCCCTTTTTATTTATTTAAAGACACGACATGCCACATGTTAATTGGCACTATAAAAGACATCCAGCGTTCCCCTCAAAGACTACTTCTAAAACCAGCAAGACCTGCATAATATAGAAACTTAGCTATTTTTCTCTGTTTAAATCTTCAAGTAATATTGTGTTTTTGTGATTATGGCTACTGGGCAAGCACCAAGCAACCCCGTTCCTGCTATGAGAACATACCCGCCGGTGGAGCAGCCAGTGGTGGTAATAGGGCCACAGTACCTGGCACAGTACCCTGTTGAACTCGCCATCTCCACAAAGCTATGGAGTCTTGGAGAAAATGATTTTAAGGTGTCTGACATTAATGGCACCCTCATCTTCCAAGTCAAGAGTAAACTCTTAAGCTTGCATGATCGTCGTTTTCTGAAAGATGCAGCTGGTAACATCCTTGTCAATCTCAGGCAGAAGGTATGCTTAATTGATCATTTCATTTGTTTTCTTCTTCTTCAATGATATGGCTTGCTGCGTATTATCCTTTTCTCCAGATAATGACCATGCATCGAAGGTGGGAAGCTTTTAGAGGAGAAAGCAAGGAGGAGAAAGACTTGCTTTTCACAGCCAAGAAATCAAAGCTGTTCCAATTCAAGACTGAGTTAGACGTATTCTTGGGTAATAACAAAGGAGAGGTCCCTGATTTCAAGGTGAAAGGAGGCTACAGCGAGAGTTCCTGCTCTATACTTCTTGGAGATTCCAATACCATGCTTGCACAAGTAAGTTTGACGCTCTCATTCAGTTTTGAGTCCTAAGTCAACAACTATTTAATAGGTAATTATTATTTAACTAGATTTGTGGCTGGTGGAACAAAAACAAATTCAATATAAAAAAAAATATAATGACAAAAGAAATTCAAGATACGAGTTATTGGTTAAATTAATAATTTAATTAAAAAAATATAACAATAATAAACAAACAAACAAAAAAATAATAATGAAAAAAGTTAATAAAAATAGTTTTAAGCTCCAATGCTAAAAGTAAAATTAAAAAAAAAATTAAAAAACAACAAAAATTTCTTAGTTAAACTAGAATAACTTATAAATTTTATGAACATTCACATGAGATGAGATAATTTTATAGAAAAAAATAAAAAATAAATAAAATCAATTTTTAATAAATTAAATGGGAACATGATAACTCTAAAAAAAAAAACAGATGAAGTTCAATATCTAGTAAAGAAAATAATAAAAGATGAAAATTAAAAAAAAAATTAAAATTTAAAAAAGGTTGGAAAAATACTATTCAAGTCCATCTAAATCAAGTTACAAAATCTCTAACCTAGTGGTGATATTAGGGTGACCATGTTCAAAACAGATTAAATAAAATTATGAAACTTAATTATCAAATAACTTGATATTGAAAAAAAAATAAATAAAGTAATTTAACAAAATAATGAAAAACAAAATATGAGACAACCTAAGTTAACCCATAAAATGACAATCATGAAAATTGTGAAATCCTTTAATCGAGTTCAACCAAGAAGAGCTTAATTCCTAACCAATTTAATTTTGAATGGTGAAATTATGAAAAATACATCAATTTTAAAAACTTGCCAAAAAAAACATAGCAATAAAAAAAAAATGATGATCAAATTTCATAGGAAAAAAACCATGAAGGATAATTGTTTAGAAAAAAAAAAAACAACCCAAAAAATGATAGGAACCTAATATAAAGGAAAGGGAAAAGATTACAAAAAATAATTTTCAATAAATAAATCAAATGTTGAACGATAAAATTGAAATAATTCAATTTAAAAAATAGACAAAAAAAACATTAATTCATGTTAACCTTTGAAACTAGTGACTAGTTGTGAACTCGAGACTAACCTCATAGCAATAATATATATATATATATATATATATATATATATATATATATATATAAAAGTTAACTCTAGTTAATCCTCAAATCCTGCGATCATATGATTAGGATCAAGATAACCCACTGAAAGTAAAGGAAACAAAAAAGGGTAGAAAGTCAATTTCAAATAAATGAAATATTAAAGGATAAAATTGAAATAAATTAATTTGAAAAAAGAATCTAAAAAAAAAAATTAACTCACGTTAACCTTTTAAATTAGTAACTTTGATAATGAACCTAAAACTAATCTCATAGAAGGCATACCATAAAAAATAATAAAGTAAAATTAAAAAAAAAGTTGAAAATAAAAATAAAAAAACATTATATTTTTAAAAAAGAAACAAACAAACCAAGCTAGCATGAGCAAACCTTCTAAACCCTGTTTAATATCTAAAACTTACAATCTATGAAATCCTTGATTCGGGTTCAATTAAGAAGTTTAATCTCCAATCAATTTAATCTTGAAGGATAAAATCGTGAAATAATTATCAACTTAAAAAACTTAACAAAGAAAAAAAGATAGCAATAAAAATAATATGAATCAAATTTAATAGAAAAAAAAACAATGGAGAATGAAATTGTAAAAAAAACAAAAACCTAAAACATGATCCTAATCAAATTAAATAGGAATCAAAAGAATAATAATCAAATTTGAAAAAAAAATAATAGGGTGAAATTGGGAAAACCTGTAATTTTATAGCTTATTAAAAATAAAATAAAAATTGTAATAAAAGAATGAGGAACAAATTTGAAAGATAAAAATAAAAAATAAAAGGAGGGTGAAATGAAAAAAAAACATTTGTAATTCCATGGCCTATTTAAAATAAAAAAATAGTTATTAAAAAGACAAGGACCAAATGTGAAGAGGAAATAAATCACGGACATGAAATTCAAAGTAGGAAGAGAAAAAAAGAAAAAATGCATCAAGGACGTTAAGACATTTTAAATGCCACTCCAGAATACAATGTTTGGTGGCCAGATGACTCCATACACGTTGCCCAAACAATGCGGGGTTGTTCACATGTGCCAACAAATGTTTTTAATTACATTTAATTAATGTAAATGACAATAATGCCCTTGAATAGCATTGGAATTTATAATAAAACTAATATGAAATGACAAAAAAAAAACATCCTTATAAGAGAGATATGCTTGATTTTGTTATTAAGGACATTAAAATAATTACACTATTTTAAAAAAATTAAAAAGATAAAAAGCCCCTTAATAATAGGTATTATATTTTTTTTTTATTATAGGGTTAAATTAGTAATTTTAATATACACAAAATAGAAATGACTTGTCTAACTTTATAAAATTTATAAAAGACAATTATGTCATTGTTAAAAGACTACATAATCCCTAATGCTTAATTCAATGTTTTTTTTTTATCAAGGGTAATTTTATACTTATACTATATAATAAATAGTATTTTGAGTCTAAGTGATTTGGTAACTTTTTAATTCAATAATTATAACTTAAAATAGTATCAAAAGACCATTGCTAAGAAACATTAAATATAGTGGTTAACATGTAATAGACTTTTAATTTTAATTATTCCTTTTTTATTTATTTTATGATGTTATAGTTTTTAAACTCGCTTGGGACAAGTTGTAGAACTCTAGGTCAATTAAATTCTTTTATTTTTTATAAAAAAATAATGTTATTTGAAAAAAACTAAAAAAAAATAAGATTAACAAGTTTTGACCGAGTTTTACTTGAAGGAATATAGTCGCGGCTTTTACTAGGTTTTTAAAAAAATTACATTAGATTAATTATTTCTTTATTTTTAATGAAACCTAGGCTACAAGCCATGAATTAACCTAACGAGTGGAGTTTTAAAATAGTGCACCATCCAAGTTTTTTAAAATATTTTCATATTAGATATACTATTATATGTTTTTCAATTTACCTTTTTCGTACTTTCATAACATTGTTAAACGATTAATAAGAACAGCCCTTTATTTATAATATTCGAGTTTTATATTCTGGTTAATTTGGAACTTGTTGCTCAACCCTTTATTTATTGCAAATTGGAAGGCTTCTAATTGGTTAATATATCCTATTTTAATCAAGAAATTTATCTTCATACTAATATTGTTTTTATCATGTAACTGCAGATGCATAGAAAACATTCTCTCGCAAGTACTATTTTGGATACAGACAGTTTTGGGGTGACTGTGTATCCTAATGTTGATTATGCCTTTATAACAGCTCTTGTGGTGATTCTCGATGAGATCAATGCAGATCGCAGCGGCGAAGATTAAATACAGCTTTTATTTTATTACGAGAGAAATGTCCAAATAAATACAATATATGTATGTCTTCTGGCTTTTTTCTAATGTAAAATGTATGTTGTTGATGAAATAAAGTGTAAAATATGTTGTGTTTGTTAAGTTTTATAATCAATTAATAACTTAAATATTTGTTTGGAATATTTTCAAGATGCAAAACCCAATAATTAATAACTTAAATATTATTTTGAAACTAATGATATTTTTCTTCTTCTTATTATTTTTATTATTTTTGAAGTGACAACTTTGTGAGCAGAAAAATAGAGACCCACAAGGATATATTGGCATGGCTGTATTCTGTGTTAATTTCTTTTCTTTTCTTTTTGGGTTTCAACTTAACTTTTATAAAGATACCTAAAACTCTTGAAATCTTTCCATAGAGATTCATTCCCACGTTATATATTATTTAGTTGTTGGATTAATTCTGATGATAGGAAGGAGAATTTTAAGAGTTGTTAAGTTCGAGTCTTATTATTTGTATTTAGACATATTGATGATATACCACTTAATTAAATTCATGCATGATACACTTTTTAGCTGTTCAATTGGCTTGGGCGGGCGCTAAAAACATTATTCGGTTGGAGTTGCTTGGTTGAGTGTTGTTATTCTATACAGAAGATAAATTAAAATTAATTTTTAATAAAATTAATATTACACACTTAATTCTTAATAAAATTAATATTGAAAATAAACAATGAATTCGTTATTTTACTATTTTAATGCTTTGAGAGAAGATGAACGATGGATTTATACTCTTCTAGTTTTTGTTAACTAGAAAGTTGGTTCACGATTGGTTAATATAAAAAAAATTTTAACAAAAAATAGAATGTTTATGTATTGTTAATGTGTTTTCTAGAAACAAAAAAATTCACAACCTTGGTTATGGACCCTACTGAATTTAATAAGACAAATATCGTATGAAGCTTTGTGGCAACCTTCGACCCATCTAACGCAAACAAAACTTGATTTTCAGTCATTTTCTTACAAAAAAAAAAAAACTAAAAAACATCCTAGAAACTTCAATCCATTCATTAATAACTTCAAAGTAGCCTTCAATCTTCTAAAAAGAAAAAAATAAAAACCAAGAAACATTCTAGAGGCTTGACCAACATTTTTCTACCAAGATAAAGTGTTAAGAACACTATAATGGAACTCGTCTTGGTAAATGGAAACCAAGAAACCAGTAACAGCTATTTGGGTGGTGGAATTATGGGCAATTGATCCACTTCGTCTCTCATCCCTCATTTCTTAGCAACCTTCTCTCTTTTTTCAAACTTAAAAACTGAAATGTGTACAAAATGGAATCTTGAATCCAAACATAAAACCTTAAGAAATAAGGATAAAAAATTAAATCTACTCAATTTATTAATTGAGCAAGTGATATCAAGTATTATACAATTCATAACATACATTAAATTTCTAATTATTTGAGAATATTTCAATTGGTTTATTCTTTTATCTCTATTTTTAGACAAATACATACTTATATCATTTAGTATTTTTACAGTGCTATTGTCATCTTTAGAGAATTTCTTGAGAATTTTCTTAACATAATAAAATTGAGACAATTTAATCCATTATATTTCTTAGAATTTTTTATTCTTAATATGATATTTGCAACCCTTAAATCTTTCATGTCCAGCTTGTTATTTAACATTTTTCTAGTTGACTTAATCATGTGATCATTGCTGTCTAAAATTAGCATATCATCCATATATAGACATATAATGACATAAATTTTATCTGTGTTTCTCACATAAATGCATTTATCTACTTCATTGTTTTGAATTCATTTGACAACATAACATTGTCAAACTTTTCTTAACATTGTATATGTGCTTAATTCAAATCATATAATAATTTAACAAGCTTACAGATTTTCTTTTCTTATTCATTAATGACAAACCTCTTGGCTTATATTCCATGTAAAACTTCCAGATCATCATTTTTAAAAGCTATTTTTACATCCATTTGATGTATTTCAAGCTTATTAATAGTTGCAATGGCTATTAATATTCGTATGAAAGTTATTTTTTACACGGGTGAAAATGTGTCGAAATAATTCATACCTGCTTGTTTTCTAAAACCTTTAACAACAAGTCTAACTTTATATTTATCAATAGTCCAATCAACTTTCATCTTTCTTTTAAAGATCCATATATACTGCTTTTCTACAAACATACTACTCTTAAAGAGTATAAATTTATCACTCTAAAAAGCCATCTTAAAATCATTTTTGCATAACAATGAGCCATGCATTAAAATTAATCTTCCTAATACCAGCAATATGCAATAAATTGTTGAGAGTGAGAAGCTTTCCAAAGATCATCTTCAGTATAACATGTCCAACACTCAGTACCTTAGAGGTTGATGAGTTTCTCATGTATATGTTTTCTTTGTCCACTTTTTTTGTAAGGGGAAAACATTCTCTTCTCACCACATACATATCTTGTAGAACTAGTGTCAACCCACCACTACTCAAGATTGTTAATGAGGTTGGCTTTGGAAACAACACAAGATAAGTTGATTTTTGAAACTTTATTAATGAGGTGATCAACCTCGGTGATATTGGCTTGAGCAATTCTTTTTGTAGGGATTCCTTGTTTACCCTTATTTATACAATATTTGGTTACATGCCCAATGTTGTTGCAAATAAAGCACTTGTCATTGATCTT
>Ga0325401_1003382_pt1 | contig 14606 bp, 12 predicted proteins | sample PopdelMetagenome_FD_205666 | JGI IMG/M metagenome (GOLD analysis project Ga0325401, IMG submission 205666) | Populus deltoides microbial communities from Bellville, Georgia, United States - Xylem-PdKOR-R2 | ecosystem: Host-associated > Plants > Phyllosphere > Stem > Wood/Secondary xylem | place...
GGGCCGAGTCGCCGGGCAGCAGCACGACCTCGTCGACGGTCACGTGCTCGTCGCCGGGCACGTGGGCGACGGTGACGGCCCAGTGCCAGCCGACGTAGCCGGGCAGGGCGGCGGCGAAGGTGTGGGTGAGCACCTCACCGGCCTCGGCGGAGGACTCCTCGCGGGAGGCGCCCAGGTGCTCGCCGACCTCCTCGGCGGCGCCGGCGACCTCGACCGCGGCGGCGCGGGCGATCTCCACGGCCGCGGTCAGCACGTCGCCGGGAGAGGGGACGGACGCGGGGGCGGTGGTGGGCTCGGGAGCGGACACGCCCCCCATGGTGCCGCACGTCGCACGGTCCGGTGCGCGCCAGGCACGCGGAGGTGCCCCCGGGGTGGGGCACGATGGACGCGTGATCAGGACGGGCCGGTGAGGCGGCGACGGTGGGGCGCCCGGCCCCGCGTCGACGCACCGCGCACCGCACCGGTGCGCCGGGCGCAGACCCGCCCCCTGCCGCAGGCGACACCGGTGCCGCCGGGTGACGACTCCCCCACGGTGGTCACGCCGGTCGCCGACGCGCCGCGCACGTGGCGGCCGGCGTTCGACGTCCCGGACGAGGCCACCCGCACGGCACCCGCGCCCGGTCCCGGCCCGGCCGCGCCGCCGTCCCCGGTGCTGGGCGCGCGGCCCGAGCGGATCACCGTCACCCGGGTGGCGGCGCGGCGCTCGCGCGAGCTGACCGTGGCCGCCGTCCGGCGGGTGAACGCGGCCAGCCGGGCCGACGGCGCCGGCGACAGCGGGCTGGCGCACCTGCTGTGGGTCAACGCCCTGCACACCGCCGGCGACGCGATGATCGCGGTGTCGCTGGCCGGCACGCTGTTCTTCGCCGCCTCCGCCGACGCCCAGCGGGGCAACGTGGCGCTGTACCTGCTGGTCACCATGGCGCCGTTCGCCGTGGTGGCGCCGCTGCTGGGGCCGCTGCTGGACCGCCTGCAGCGCGGGCGCCGGTGGGCGATGGCGGCCAGCCTGGGTGGCCGGGCCGCGCTCGCGCTGGTGATGGCGGCCAACTTCGACGGGTTCTGGCTCTACCCGGCCGCCCTGGGCGTGCTGGTGCTGTCCAAGGCGCTGAACGTGCTGCGGGCGGCGGTGATCCCCCGGGTCGTGCCCCCGGCCATGTCGTTGACCAGTGCGAATGCCCGCACGTCGGTGTTCGGCACGGTGACCGCCGGCGTGTTCGGCGGCATCGGGGCCGGCATCGCGGCGTCGGCCGGGTTCCCGCCGCTGCTGTGGGCGATCGCGATGGTGTTCGGCGCGGCTGCGGTGCTGGCCCTGCGGCTGCCCGGGCACGTCGACGTGCCGGCCGGCGAGGAGGCCTCGGACCTGCTCACCACCACGATGGAGATCCCGGTGCCGGGCCGTTCGGGCCGCCCGCGCGTGGCCCGCACCGTGGTCGACGCGCTGCGCAGCGCCGCGCTGCTCCGGGTGCTCGGTGGCTTCCTCACCATCTACGCGGCGTTCCTGGTGCAGGCCGAGGTGCCCGGCGGGTGGGAGCGCACGGCGGCGCTGGGCGCTATCGCCGCCGCCGCCGGGGTCGGCAGCTTCACCGGCACGGCCATCGGCTCGCGGCTGCACCGGGCCACCCCGGACTCGCTGGTGCTCTGGTCGACCGTCGCGGCCGTCGCCACGGCCGCGGTGGCCGCGGGCTTCTTCTCCATCGCGCTGGTCGCGGTCACCGCGGGCGTGGCGGCCCTGGCCGCCGGCCTGGGCAAGGTGTCCCTCGACGCCATCATCCAGCGCGACGTGCCCGGCACCCAGCACGCCTCGGCGTTCGCCCGCTCGGAGACCCTGCTGCAGCTGGCCTGGGTGCTCGGCGGGGCCGCGGGCATCGCGCTGCCGGCGGACATGCCGGTGCTCGCCTTCGGCATCGTGGCGGGGGTGCTGGTGGTGGCCACAGGTCTGCTTGCTTGGCTGGGGCACCGCGGGCCCGACCGGGGCCGGGCGGGCGGACGGGGGTTGGCGTGAGCAGGACGGCGAGGACGACGGCCGCGGGTCTGGCGGGCGCGGCAGCGGTGGCGCTGCTCAGCGGGTGCAGCGCCGGCGGCAGCAGCGGAGCCGCCGAGCAGGGCGGCAGCGCCCCGACGCTGCGGGTGCAGGCCGGCACCCAGCAGGTCACCGTGCAGCCCACCCAGTACTGCCTCGACGGGTCCGGGGAGCGCTACGCGGGGACCCCGCCGGTGGTCGAGGTGCCCAGCGACAGCACCATCGCGCTCACCGTGAGCGACGCGGTGGCCGAGCAGGGCTGGAGCGTGCAGGTGTTCGACGACCAGCTGCAGCAGCGGCTCGGGGACGTCGACGTCGAGGACGGCACCCGGGTGTTCACCGGCATCAACAGCTCCGACGTCGTGCCGGCGTCGTTCTACCTCGTGGTGGTCGAGACCTCCGACGACGACGCCTGCAACGGGCTGTCGGGTGCGTGGCCGGTGGGCTTCATCCGCTCCGGCGACGCCACCACCGGGTGACGTCCTTCACCCCTCGAGGTCGGTGGCCACGGCGCGCAGCACGGCGGCGACCTTGGCCGCCGACTGCCGGTCGGGGTGCCGGCCGTGCCGCAGCCCGTTGCCGACGCCGTCGAGCAGCCGGATGAGGTCCTCGATGATCGGCACGAGGTCGTCGGGCTTCTTCCGGGTGCCGGCCACCGCGGAGGGCAGCGGGTCCAGGACGACGACCTGCAGGGCCTGGTCGCCGCGGCGGCCGGCGACGACGCCGTACTCGACCCGCTGGCCCGGCTTCAGCTCGGTGGTGCCGGCGGGCAGCGCGTCGCGGTGGACGAAGACGTCGGGGCCCTCCTCCTGGGAGAGGAAGCCGAAGCCCTTCTCCGGGTTGAACCACTTCACCTTGCCGCTGGGCACGTCGTCCTCGCTCCGCTCGTCGGCACCCCGTCCGGGCGCTCGCGGCCCAGGCTAGCCCGGCCGGGGCGAGCCGTCCGCCGAGTTGCCGGGCCGGGGTTACCGACGGGTAGGCGCAGGCCGGGGGTGGATGCGACGATGCCCGGCATGGCTGCCCGCACCGCTGCGTCCCGCGTCGTCACGTCCCTCGCCGCGGCCATCCGGCTGGTCAGCGCCGTCGTCGGCGGGCTGATCGTGCTCTACGCCGTGTTCGTGCTCTTCGAGGCCAACCCGGACAACCCGATCGTGCAGTTCACCGCCGGGGTGCGCGACGACCTGGGCGCCTTCACCCGCGACCTGTTCACCCCCGACGACCCCAAGATCGCCGCCACGGTGAACGCGCTCATCGCGGCGATCGTCTGGGTCGTCGGGGGCAACCTGCTGTCCAAGGCCATCACGAGCCTGGCGCCCCGCGCGAAGTGATCCGGCCCGTCAGGCCGTGACCACCTCGGCGAGGCCGAGCTCCTCGGTGGACACCTGGCGCATCTCGACCTTGCGCACCTTGCCGGTGACGGTCATCGGGAAGCCGTCGACGAGCTTGACGTAGCGGGGCACCTTGTAGTGCGCCAGCTTGCCGGTGCAGAACTCCTTGAGCGCCTCGGCGGTCAGCTCGGGGGCGCCGGCGCGCAGCTGCACCCAGGCCATGAGCTCCTCGCCGTACTTGGCGTCGGGCACGCCGATCACCTGCACGTCGGCGATGTCGGGGTGGGAGTAGAGGAACTCCTCGATCTCGCGCGGGTACACGTTCTCGCCGCCCCGGATGACCATGTCCTTGATCCGGCCGACGATGTTGACGTAGCCCTCGGCGTCCATCACGGCGAGGTCGCCGGTGTGCATCCAGCGCGCCGCGTCGAGCACCTCGGCGGTCTTGTCGGGGGTGTCCCAGTAGCCCAGCATCACCGAGTAGCCGCGGGTGCACAGCTCGCCGGCGGTGCCGCGCGGCACGGTGAGGCCGGTCTCGGGGTCGACGACCTTGCTCTCGAGGTGCGGGTGCGTGCGGCCCACGGTGGAGGTGCGGCGGTCGAGGTCGTCGTCCGCGCCGGTCTGGGTGGAGACCGGGGAGGTCTCGGTCATGCCGTAGGCGATGGTCACCTCGGTCATGCCCATCTCGTCGACGACCCGCTTCATCACCTCGACCGGGCACGGCGAGCCGGCCATGATGCCGGTGCGCAGGCTCGACAGGTCGTAGGAGGCGAAGTCGGGCAGCGCGAGCTCGGCGATGAACATCGTGGGGACGCCGTACAGCGACGTGCACCTCTCGTCCTGCACGGCCTGCAGCGTGAGCGCGGGGTCGAACCCCGGCGCGGGGATGACCATCGTCGAGCCGTGCGAGGTGCAGCCGAGGTTGCCCATGCCCATGCCGAAGCAGTGGTAGTAGGGCACCGGGATGCAGACGCGGTCGGCCTCGGTGTAGCTGCAGCCCTCGCCCACGAAGAACCCGTTGTTGAGCAGGTTGTGGTGGGTGAGCGTGGCGCCCTTCGGGAAGCCCGTCGTCCCCGAGGTGTACTGGATGTTGATCGGGTCGTCGGCGGACAGCTGCGTCTCGCGCTCGGCCAGCAGACCGTGGTCGGCGGCGCGGCCGGCGTCCATCAGCTGCTCCCACTCGAGGTCGCCGAGGAACAGCACCTGGCGCAGCGCCGGGCACGAGTCGCGCACCTCGGCCACCATCGCCCGGTAGTCGCTGGTCTTGAACGCCGGAGCCGCGACCAGCACGGAGATGCCGGCCTGCTGCAGCACGTAGGACAGCTCGTGGGTGCGGTAGGCCGGGTTGATGTTGACCAGGACGACGCCGAGCTTGGCGGTGCCGTACTGGACGAAGACCCACTCGGCGCAGTTCGGCGCCCAGATGCCGACCCGCTCGCCCTTCTCGATGCCCAGCGCGTGCAGGCCCAGGGCGAAGGCGTCGACGTCGGCCACGAGCTGGGGGTAGGTCCAGCGGCGGCCCGTGGCGCACTCGACGAGCGCCTCGTGCTCACCGACCCGCGCTGCCGTCCGGTCGAGGTTGGCCCCGATGGTGTCGCCCAGCAGGGGGACCGTCGAGGTCCCGCTGGTGTAGGACGGCAGCGCGGGGGCGGTCATGCCCGCTCGCCCGGACGGAGCTGGACGCCGGCCCGGTTGGGCTTGTCGGTGGGGTGGGCGTAGCGCAGGCGCTCGGGGGGCAGCGGGAACGAGTGGTCTTCGCCGAAGGGCGACAGCGACCCGGTCATCTCGCTGACCAGCTCGGTGAGCGGCGGGCCGCCGTCCTCGCTCTGGCCCCAGGTGGGCTCGACCAGGTGGGCGTTCTTGTGGTTCTTCTTGGCCATGCCGGGCTCCCGCCGTCGTGGCCGGCCTGCTCGCCGGCGCTCGGGCACATCGTCCCGCATCCAACCGCGCACGTCGGCACCCACGCCAGCCCGGCCGCAACGCCCGTGCATCGTCGGCGCCGCTCCTGCAGGGTGGGGGCGTGGACGTCGACCGCCGCCAGGTCTTCGCGTGGTCGGGGTTGCTCGACCTGCGGGACGGCGATGCGAGCACCTGGGAGCTCATCGCCCACGCGCTGTCGCTGGCACCGAGCGACCGCAGGGTCACGTACGTGCCCACCGCAGTGGGCGACGCGCAGTCCGCCGTCGACCGGATGGTGGACGCCTTCACCGCGCGCCGCCCCGACGTCGACCTGACCGTCCTGCGGCTGTTCCCCCAGCCGAGCGTTCCCGACCTCCGCCGCCACCTGCTCGCCCAGGACGTCGTGCTGGTCGAGGGCGGCAGCGTGGCCAACCTGGTGGCCGTCTGGCGCGCGCACGGCCTGCCCGCGGTGCTGCGCGAGTGCTGGGAGGCCGGGGTCGTGCTCACCGGCACCAGCGCCGGCAGCCTGTGCTGGCACGTCGGGGGCCCCACCGATTCGTTCGGCGACGAGCTCACCCCCTTCACCGACGGCCTGGGCCTGCTCCCGTTCAGCAACGGGGTGCACGACGACCTCGCCGACCAGCCCCGGCGACGGGTGCACCGCGACCTCGTCGCCAGCGGCGCGCTGCCGGGCGGGTACGCCACCGAGGACGGCGTGGGCCTGCACTACCGGGGCACCGAGCTCGTCGAGGCGGTCACCGTCCGCCCCGGCGCCCGGGCGTGGTCGGTTGAGCCCACCGCGGACGGCGGGGTGCACTCCGAGCCGGTCGTCGCGCGCCGCATCGGCCAGCACCTCCCTCCCCGCCCCGCTCCCCCGGGCGTCATCTGACGGCTGCGCATCATTCGTGCCCCGGAATGGTCGATGAGCGTCGGATGACGGCTCAGCCGTGCCGCACCATGGGCCGTCGGCGTTCATCTCCCCTCTGAACTGGGCTTTCGGGTTGCTCTGCACCCTCGCCGTCAGTAGACTTCGAACACCTGATCGAACGAGATGGTGGCCGGAGGTGCAGCCGTGGGGCTCGACCACACCGCTGGCTGGACGCCCGAGCCCCTCGCGCCCGGCGCCCTGGGTGCTGCCCCGTCGCCGCCTCCTTCACCGGTGGCGGCTGCGTCGCGGTGCCCGGAGCCGCCACCGGCCGACGTGACCGCGGTGATCGAGGCCCTGCTGGGCGCTGCGGCCACCCCGCTGGCGGGGACGTCGGGGGCGCAACTGCTGGACCGGGCGCGCGGGCTGGCCCGGTTGCAGAACCTCATCACCGCCGAGCTGGCGCGCACCGTCGCCCACGCCGAGTCGGTCGATGCCGCCCACGACGACGGCCTGACCGGGATGCGGCCCTGGCTGCGCGGGCACACCGCCGCCACCGGCCCCGAAGCTGCCGCGACCCTGGCCGCGGGCCGGTTGGCGGCGCGGATGCCCGCGGTCGGTGCTGCGGCCGCGACGGGCGGGATCAGCGCGTCGCAGATGGCGGTGATCGACAAGATCCTCACCGAACGCGTCTGGCAGACCGGTGCCGCCGCCGGGGTCGACCTGCCCGCGCTGGACCTGCTGGTCGCCGAGACCGCCGTGCACACCCCGCGCACCCTGGCCGACACGTGCCAGAAGATCGCCGACGCCCTCGACCCCGACGGCCCCCCGCCGACCGACCCCACCGAGGTGCGAGGTCTGCGGATCACCCGCCGCGCCGACGGCACCCGCACACTCCGGGGCACCCTCGATGCTGCCGGTGGTGAGCGGGTCGAGGCCGCCCTGGAGTCGATCTCCGCGGCCGGGCGGTGCGAGGGCGACCCGCGCGACCGCGACCAACGCGCCGGTGACGCCCTGGTGCAGCTGGCCGACCTCCACCTGGCCGCCGGCGACCTGCCGGTGCTGCGCAAGGTCAAGCCACAGATCACCGCGCTGATCCAGCTCGAGGACCTCACCGACCCCGACACCCGCCCCGCCGCCACCCGCCTGGGCTCCGGGGCCACCACGACCAACACCGTGGCCCGGCAGGCCGCTTGCGACGCCGACATCGCCCGGATCCTGCTCGGACCCGACGGCCTCCCCCTCGACGTCGGCCGGGCACACCGACTGGTCCCCGCCCACATCAGGCGCGCCGCCGAGGTCCGCGACGGCGGGTGCGTGTTCGCCGGCTGCCACGCACCGGCGTGGTGGTGCGACGCCCACCACCTGATCCACTGGATCGACGGCGGCGAGACCTCGCTGGCCAACACCGCCCTGCTCTGCGAACGCCACCACACCCAGGTCCACCACGGCTACTCGCTGCGATGGGACCCCGACGACGGGGGCTGGCGCACGTTCCGACCAGACCACCGAGAGATCGTCACCGGCGTCCTCACCGACACCCGCGGCGATCCCCTGCCCGACCTGCACACCGTCGACCCACCCCTCTTCTCGCAACGCGCCTGACGCGACGCAGCCGGATCCGCCGTCGGCGAACCCGCGCGACGGGGTGCGCCCGGGCGCCTAGGGTCGTCTCCCCGTGGGCCGCATCGTGGAGACCGTCGTGCCCGCCCGCCTCGGTGTCGGGTTCCGGTGGCTGCTGGCGTCGTCGTGGACCTCGAACCTGGGCGACGGCATCGCGCTGGCCGCCGGGCCGCTGCTGGTCGCCTCGCTGACCCGCGACCCCTTCCTGGTCTCGCTGGCCGCCGGCGTCCAGTGGCTGCCGCCGCTGCTGTTCGGGCTGCTCGCCGGTGCCGTGACCGACCGGGTCGACCGGCGCCTGCTGGTCGTCGTGGTCGACCTGCTGCGGGCCGGCGTGCTGGCCGTGCTCACCCTCGCCGTCGCCACCGACCTGGTGGGCATCGGCAGCCTGCTCGCCGCGCTGTTCGTGCTGGGCACGGCCGAGGTGTTCGCCGACAACAGCTCGCAGACGATCCTGCCGACCCTGGTGCACCGCGACGACCTCGCGGTGGGCAACGCCCGCATGATGACCGGCTTCATCACGGTCAACCAGCTCGCCGGCCCGCCGCTGGGGGCCGCGCTGTTCACCGTCGGTGCGGCCTGGGCGTTCGGGGCCGTCGCCGTCCTGGTGGCGCTCGGGGCGGTGCTGGTCTCGCGGATCGTGCTGCCGACCCCCGAGCCCGTCGAGCGCCGGGCCGTGCACACCGAGATCGTCGAGGGGTTCCGGTGGGTGCGCCACCACCCCGCCGTCCGCACGCTGGTGCTCACGATCTTCAGCTTCAACCTGACCTTCGGCGCCGCCTGGTCGGTGCTGGTGCTGTATGCCACCGAGCACCTCGGGCTGGGCGAGATCGGGTTCGGGCTGGTCACCACCGCACAGGCGGTCGGCGGCGTGGCCGGGATCGCGGCCTACGGCTGGATCACCGCGCGGGTGAGCCTGGGCAACCTGCTGCGGGTGGGTCTGGTCGTCGAGACCCTCACCCACCTCGCACTGGCGCTCACCGACTCGCCCTGGGTCGCCATGCCGGTGTTCGTCGTCTTCGGCGCGCACGCCTTCATCTGGGGGACGACGTCGGTCACCGTGCGCCAGCGCGCGGTGCCCCGGCACCTGCAGGGGCGGGTGGGCAGCGTCAACCTGGTCGGCACCTTCGGCGGGCTGGTGATCGGCGCCGGCATCGGCGGCCTGGTCGCCCAGCGGTTCGGGGTGACCGGGCCGTTCTGGTTCGCCTTCGCCGGCTCGGCGCTGTTCGTCGTCCTGATCTGGGGCCAGCTCCGCCACGTCGCGCACGCCGACGCGGACGATGCCGCACCCCCGCCCGCGACGTAGCGTGGAGCGGATGGCCACCACCCCGGCGACCCCGCTGCCCCAGGCCCCCGCCACCCTGGCCGCGTGGTTGCGCACCCGCAGCGACGAGCAGCTGGCCACCTTGCTGACGCTGCGCCCCGACGTCGCCCGGCCCGCCCCCTCCGACGTCGTGGGGCTGGCCACCCGGCTGGCGGTGCCGGTGTCGGTCGACCGCGCCCTCGACGAGCTCGACGCCGGCACCCTCCAGGTGCTCGACGTGGTGCTGCTGGCCACCACCGACGGCGTGGCGCGGGACGACATCGCCCTCGCCCTCCCCGGCGCCCCGGTCGAGTCGGCCCTCGAGCTGCTCACCGACCGCGCGCTGCTGTGGGGCGACGACGTGCTGCACGCCCCCGAACCGGTGCGCCGCGCGGTCAAGCACCCCGCCGGGCTCGGCCGCCTGCGCACCCCTCCCCCGGCCGACGTCGAGGGCGACCTGGCCACCGCCGACGACGACGAGCGGGCCGTGCTCGACGCGCTGGCCGGGGAGAACCCGGTGGGCCGGTTGCCGGTCGACAACCGGGGCACGGCGCCTGCCGGTCCGGCCCGGCGGCTGCTGCAGCGCGGGCTGCTCACCCGGGTCGACGCCGCGACCGTCGAGCTGCCCCGGCAGTACGGGCTGGCCCTGCGCGGCAACCAGCCCTACGGCCCCGTGCGCACCCGCCCCGAGCCGCCGACCACCCAGCGCGACCCCGCGGTGCTCGACCGGCGCGCGGCCGGCGCGGCGCTGGAGACGGTCGGCCGGGTCGAGGAGCTGCTCACGGCGCTGGAGGAGGACCCGGCGGGCCTGCTGCGCAGCGGCGGCATGAGCATCCGCGACCAGAAGCGGCTGGCCAAGGCGCTGGGCGTCGACGAGACCGCGGTGGCCTTCCTCGTCGAGCTCGCGCACGTCGCCGGGCTGCTCGACCTCGGCGGCCCGCACCGCGACGAGTGGTTGCCCAGCCGCGGCTACGACACCTGGCGCGAGCAGGCGCTGCCCGAGCGCTGGGCGCTGCTGGCCGCGGCCTGGCTGGACTCGGTGCGGCTGATCTCCCTGGTCGGCCAGCGCGACCCGGCGGGCAAGGCGGTCAACGTGCTGTCCCCCGACGTCGTGCGGCACACCGTGCCCGCGGTGCGCCGCGTGCTGCTGGCCGCGCTCGGCGGGCTGCCGGCCGGGCACGGCCTGGCCACCGACGACCTGCAGGCCCTGCTGCGCTGGCAGAGCCCCCGGCGGGCCGACCGCTTCGTGCTGGTGCCCGACCTGCTGGCCGAGGCCGAGCGCCTCGGGCTGGCGGTGGGCGGTGCGCTGGGCTCGGGCGGGCGCGGGCTGCTGGCCGGCGGCGAGGAGGGCGCCGCCGACGGCGTGCGCGGGCTGCTGCCCGACCCGGTCGACCACGTGCTCGCCCAGCCCGACCTCTCGCTGGTCGCGCCGGGCCCGCTGGTCGCCGAGCTGGCCCGCACCCTGGCCACGGTCGCCGACGTCGAGTCCTCCGGCGGGGCGACGGTCTTCCGCGTCTCGGACGCCAGCGTGCGCCGGGCGCTGGACTCGGGCTGGTCGGCCGCCGAGCTGCACGACTTCTTCGCCCGCGCCTCGCGCACCCCGGTGCCCCAGGCGCTGGACTTCCTCGTCGACGACGTCGCCCGCCAGCACGGCCGGCTGCGCGTGGGCGCGATCGAGAGCTACGTGCGCAGCGACGACCACGGGCTGCTGTCCCAGGTGCTGTCGGACAAGCGGTCGGCCGGGGCCGAGCTGCGCCGGCTGGCCCCCGGGGTGCTGGTCAGCGGGCTGCCCGCCGACGAGGTGCTCGCCGTGCTGCGCACCGCCGGCTACGCCCCCGCCGGGGAGTCGGCCGGCGGCGCCGTCCTCACCCGTCCCCCCGGCCGGCCGCGGGCGACCGCGCGGCCGGGCACCCGGCCACCGACCGGGCCGCGCCCGCTCGGGCCCGAGGAGGTCGAGGCCACCGTCCGCGAGGTCCGCGCCGGGGACGCCGCGCTCGCCGCCCGCCGCGAGGACGCCGCGCGCAACGTGCCCGGGGTGACCACGGCCAGCACCCTCGAGCTGCTGGGCCGGGCGGTGCGCGAGCAGCGGGCCGTGTGGCTGGGCTACGTCGACGCGCAGGGCTCGGGCAGCCGCCGCGCGGTGCAGCCGCTGACCCTGGGCGGGGGCTTCCTGTCCGGCTTCGACGAGGGCAAGGGCGAGCAGCGCACCTTCGCCGTCCACCGGATCACCTCGGTCGACCTCGTCGACGACGACGCCTGACCCCTGCCACTGTGGCCTGCACCACTGATCCTCCTGGTGCGGAATGCGCCGACCGGTGATCGACTTCCGTGGTAGTGGTTGGTGCAGGCAACGAGTCGGTGGTGGGTGGCATGGCGCGAGGGCGGACGGTCGCGGACCGGTTGGCGACGGTGCTGGGCACCGTGCTGGGCAGCACTGAGCTGCCGGTGCGGTTGCGCGGCTGGGACGGGTCGGTCGCCGGGCCGCCCGGGGCACCCGTGGTGGCCGTCCGCAACCGGCGGGCGCTGCGCCGGCTGCTGTGGTCCCCGGGCCAGCTCGGCCTGGGCCGCGCGTACGTGTCCGGCGACATCGACGTCGAGGACGACGTCTTCGACACCTTCGCGGCGCTCAGCTCCGCGGGCCGGCTGTCCGAGACCGGCCCGATGCGCCCGCTCACCCTGGCCGAGCGCGCCGCGCTGCTGCGCACCGTCGCCGGGCTCGGCGGGATCGGCCCGGACCCCGAGCCGCCGGCCGAGGAGGCCGACCTCGGCGGGCACGGACTGCGGCACACCCGCCGCCGGGACGCCGCGGCGATCGCGCACCACTACGACGTCGGCAACGACTTCTACGAGCTCGTGCTCGGCCCCTCGATGGTCTACAGCTGCGCGGTGTGGGAGTCCCCCGACACCGGCCTGGACGCCGCGCAGGAGGCCAAGCTCGACCTGGTCTGCCGCAAGCTGGGCCTGCACGAGGGCGACCGGCTGCTCGACGTCGGCTGCGGCTGGGGCTCGATGGCCATCCACGCCGCGGGCCGCTACGGCGCCGACGTCGTGGGCATCACCATCTCCGAGGAGCAGGCCACGCTCGCCCGCAAGCGCGTGGCCGAGGCCGGGCTGACCGACAAGGTCGAGATCCGGGTGCAGGACTACCGCGAGATCACCGACGGCCCCTTCGACGCGATCAGCTCGATCGGCATGGCCGAGCACGTGGGCCGGGCCCGGCTCGGCGACTACGTCGACCAGCTGGTCGGCCTGCTGCGCCCGGGCGGGCGGCTGCTGAACCACGCGATCGCCTGGAACGCCGGCGAGACCACCTGGGACGACACCAGCTTCATCGCCCGCTACGTCTTCCCCGACGGCGAGCTGCTGGGGCTGGGCGAGATGGTCGGCGCCATCGAGCGCGGCGGCCTGGAGGTCGTCGACGTCGAGGCCCTGCGCCGGCACTACGCCCTGACCCTGCGGGCCTGGGTGCGCCGGTTGGAGGAGCACTGGGACGACGCGGTCGCGACCAGCACCGAGGGCCGGGCGCGGGTGTGGCGGCTGTACATGGCCGCCTGCGCGCTGGCCTTCGAGAACGGCGCGATGGGCGTGGACCAGGTGCTCGCGGTCAAGCCCGGTGGCGAGCAGCCCCCGCTGCGCCGCACCGACTGGGTCTGACCAGCACGGGAAGCATCCTGTCGGGGTCCGTCGTTACGGTTCTGATGCCCGAACGCGGAGGAGAGCTGTGAGCGACGGACCCCTGATCGTGCAGTCCGACAAGACCCTGCTGCTGGAGGTCGACCACCCGCAGAGCAAGGAGTGCCGGGCCGCGATCGCACCGTTCGCCGAGCTCGAGCGCTCACCCGAGCACGTGCACACCTACCGGGTCACCCCGCTGGCGCTGTGGAACGCCCGCGCCGCCGGCCACGACGCCGAGCAGGTCGTCGACGCGCTGGTGCGGTTCAGCCGCTACCCGGTGCCGCACGCCCTGCTCGTCGACGTCGCCGACACGATGGACCGCTTCGGCCGGCTCACCCTGGCCAACAACCCGGTGCACGGGCTGGTGCTCACCACCACCGACCGGGCCGTGCTCACCGAGGTCGCGCGCAGCAAGAAGGTCGCCCCGATGCTGGGCGCCCGCATCGACGACGACACGATCGCCGTCCACCCCTCCGAGCGCGGCCGGCTCAAGCAGGCACTGCTCAAGGTGGGCTGGCCCGCCGAGGACCTCGCCGGCTACGTCGACGGCCAGGCCCACCCCATCGAGCTCGACCAGGCCGACTGGCACCTGCGCGACTACCAGCAGGACGCCGTCGACGGGTTCTGGGCCGGCGGCTCGGGAGTCGTCGTCCTGCCCTGCGGGGCCGGCAAGACGCTGGTCGGCGCCGCGGCGATGGCCGAGGCCAAGGCGACCACGCTGATCCTGGTGACCAACACCGTCGCCGGCCGGCAGTGGAAGCGCGAGCTCATCGCCCGCACCACGCTCACCGAAGACGAGATCGGCGAGTACTCCGGCGAGCGCAAGGAGATCCGGCCGGTCACGATCGCCACCTACCAGGTGATCACCACCCGCCGGAAGGGCGAGTACCGCCACCTCGACCTCTTCGACGCCCAGGACTGGGGCCTCATCGTCTACGACGAGGTCCACCTGCTGCCGGCCCCGATCTTCCGGCTCACCGCCGACCTCCAGTCCCGCCGCCGGCTCGGCCTCACGGCCACCCTGGTGCGCGAGGACGGCCGCGAGGACGACGTCTTTTCCCTCATCGGTCCCAAGCGGTACGACGCCCCGTGGCGCGACATCGAGGCGCAGGGCTACATCGCCCCCGCCGAGTGCATCGAGGTGCGGGTCTCCCTCGACGACGAGGAGCGCATGACGTACGCGGTCGCCGAGCCCGAGGAGCGCTACAAGATCGCCGCGACGGCGCACTCGAAGATGCCGGTGATCCGTCGCGTCCTCGACCGCCACCCCGAGGAGCAGAAGCTGGTCATCGGCGCCTACCTCGACCAGCTCGAGGAGCTGGGCACCGCGCTCGACGCCCCGGTCATCCAGGGCTCCACCACCAACAAGGAGCGCGAGCGGCTGTTCGCCGCCTTCCGCACCGGCGAGATCAAGACCCTCGTCGTCTCCAAGGTCGCGAACTTCTCCATCGACCTGCCCGAGGCCGCCGTCGCCGTCCAGGTGTCGGGGACCTTCGGGTCGCGGCAGGAGGAGGCGCAGCGGCTGGGCCGGGTGCTCCGCCCCAAGGCCGACGGCCGGCAGGCGCACTTCTACACGGTGGTCAGCCGCGACACCCTCGACAGCGAGTACGCCGCCCACCGGCAGCGCTTCCTCGCCGAGCAGGGCTACGCCTACACGATCGTCGACGCCGCCGACCTGGCCGGCCGCGGTGAGGTCAACGGCCCCGACTGGGTGGACGAGCCCACCACCGACTGACGTCGACGGCACGACTGCGGTGGTCACCGGCACTCCACGACCACCGCAGTCGTGCACTCAACGCAGCAGGTCGAGGCCGCCCACCGGGACGATGCCCTCGGCCCGGGACCGGGCGGCGTCGTCCACGCTGACGAACACGTCGGCCTGCAGGCGGGTGACCGCCA
>Ga0325401_1003388_pt1 | contig 14599 bp, 11 predicted proteins | sample PopdelMetagenome_FD_205666 | JGI IMG/M metagenome (GOLD analysis project Ga0325401, IMG submission 205666) | Populus deltoides microbial communities from Bellville, Georgia, United States - Xylem-PdKOR-R2 | ecosystem: Host-associated > Plants > Phyllosphere > Stem > Wood/Secondary xylem | place...
GCCGTGCCTCCGACACAGTGAGTGCCGTGCCCCCGGGGCCGTGGCACAGTCGCGCCGTGAGCCGAGAGGTCGAGCAGCGCAACCGGCTGATGCTGCGGGCGCGCGATGCGATGGACCGGCGCTTCGCCGAGCCGCTCGACGTCGCGGCGCTGGCGGCGATCGCGCACGTCTCGCCGGCGCACTTCATCCGGACGTTCCGGGCGACGTTCGGCGAGACCCCGCACCGCTACCTCCAGCGGCGGCGCGTGGAGCGCGCGATGGCGATGCTGTGCTCGACCGACCTGCCGGTCACCGAGGTGTGCATGGCCGTGGGGTTCTCGAGCCTCGGGACCTTCAGCCGCACCTTCCGCGCCGTCGTCGGCCAGTCACCGCGCGACTACCGCGCCACCCACCCGCACGTCGACCGGGTGCCGACCCACTTCTCCATGGCGTGGACGCGGCCGAGCAGTCTCAGGTCAGCAGTTCCGGAGAAGCGCGACACCGACGGGGCCCCCTAGCGTCGGGGTCGTGTTCACCGACATCAACATCTCCCAGCTCTTCGTCTTCGACCAGGACGAGGCCCTCGACTTCTACGTCGGCAAGCTCGGCCTCGAGCTCCACACCGACCAGGACCTCGGCTTCATGCGCTGGCTCACCGTCATGGTCCCCGGCCACCCCGAGCGCACGATCCTGCTCGAGCGCCCCGGCGCCCCGTCCATGGACGAGGAGACCGCGGCCCAGGTGCGCGAGCTCGTCAGCAAGGGCGTCATGGGCGGCTGGGTCGGGTTCGTGACCGACGACTGCCGCGCGACGTACGACGAGCTCAGCGCCAAGGGCGTGGAGTTCACCGACGGGCCTAACGAGCAGCCGTACGGCATCGACGCAGGCATCCGTGACCCGTTCGGCAACAAGCTGCGCTTCGTGCAGCCGCTCACCTGACGACCGGGCTCAGAACAGCAGCGCGGACGCCGGGTCCTCCAGGATCGAGGCGACGTCGGCGAGGAACTGCGAGCCGGCGGCGCCGTCGATGTGGCGGTGGTCGAAGGAGAGCGCGAGCGTCGTCACCTGCCGCACGACGATCTGGTCCTGGCCGTCGACCTGGGCGACCCACGGCTGCTTCTTGATGGCGCCGAAGCAGAGGATCGCGGACTCGCCCGGGTTGATGATCGGGGTGCCGGCGTCGACGCCGAAGACACCGACGTTGGTGATCGTGAAGGAGCCGTCCGCCATCTCGGCGGGCTGGGTGCGGCCCTCGCGGGCCGTGGCCGTCAGCTCGTTGAGCGCGGTGGCCAGCTCGAGCAGCGACAGGCGGTCGGCGTCCTTGACGTTGGGCACGACCAGGCCGCGCGGGGTGGCGGCGGCGATGCCGAGGTTGACGCCGTGCTTGACCACGATCTCCTGCGCGGCCTCGTCCCAGAACGAGTTGACGATCGGCGTGCGGCGCATCGCCAGCATCGCCGCGCGGGCCAGCACCAGCAGCGGTGAGACCTTGACGTCGCGGAACTCGCGGCGCGCCCTGAGCCGCTCCACGAACTCCACCGTGCGGGTCGCGTCGAGCGTCACCCACTCGGTCACGTGGGGTGCGGAGTACGCCGAGGCGACCATCGCCTGCGCCATCATCTTGCGCACGCCCTTGATCGGCTCGCGGGTCTCGCGCTCCCCCGTCGCGGCGTACGCCGGCACGGGGGTGGGCGCGGGCGACGAGCCGCCGGCTGACGCCTGCTCCACGTCGGCGCGCGTGATCGTGCCGCCGGGCCCGGTCGCACCCACCGTGGCGAGGTCGACGCCGAGGTCCTTGGCGAGCTTGCGCACCGGCGGCTTGGCGAGCACCCGCACGGCGGCGGGCTCGCGCTCGACCGGGGTGGCGGGCACCGCGGGCTCCGGCTCCTCGGCCTCGACCAGCGGCGAGGCCGCGCCCGGCTCGAAGGCCGCCTGCGCCTGCATGTGGGTGGCCACCGCGCCGGACGCGACCTTGCGCGGACGCCGGGTCGGGCCGCGGTCGGCCTTCATCCGCCCGACCAGCGACTCGCCCTCGCCGCCGCCGGAGGCGGCGGGGTTGGACAGGTCGATGACCATGTCGGGCGCGGGGCCCGCGGGGGGTGCGCCGGGCTCGAGAGCACCGATGGCGATGATCGGGGTGCCGACGGGGACGGTCTCGCCCTCGGCGACGAGGATCGCGGACACCTCACCGGCGTACGGCGAGGGCAGCTCGACGATCGACTTGGCGGTCTCGATCTCGCAGACGATGTCGTTGACGGCGATGGTGTCGCCGACCTTCACCTTCCAGGAGACGAGCTCGGCCTCGGTGAGGCCCTCGCCGACGTCGGGCAGGAGGTACTCGGGCACGTCAGGTCTCCTAGTAGTCCAGCGAGCGGTCGACGGCGTCGAGCAGCCGGTCGAGGTCGGGCAGCCACTCCTCCTCGAGCCGCGAGGCGGGGTAGGGCGTGTCGAAGCCGCCGACGCGGAGCACCGGCGCCTCGAGGGAGTAGAAGCACTCCTCCTGCACGCGCGCGGCGAGCTCGGCGCCGAGACCGAGGTTGACGTGCGCCTCGTGGCACACGACCGCGCGGCCGGTGCGGCGCACGGACTCGTGGACCGGGCCCATGTCGAGCGGGGAGAGGGTGCGCAGGTCGATCACCTCGACCGAGCGGCCCTCGCCGGCGGCGGCCTCGGCGGCCTTGAGCGCGGTCTTCACGGTCGGGCCGTAGGCCAGCACCGTCACGTCCTCGCCCTGGCGCACGACCCGCGAGGTGAACAGCGGCGCAGGCTCGACGGTGTCGTCGAGGTCGGCCTTGTCGGCGTGGTACTGCCGCTTGGGCTCGAGGAAGATCACCGGGTCGTCGCAGGCGATGGCCTGCTGGATCATCCAGTAGCCGTCGACGGGGTTGGAGCAGGCCACGACCTTGAGCCCCGGGGTGTGCGCGAACTGCGCCTCCGGCGACTCGCTGTGGTGCTCGACCGCGCCGATGCCGCCGCCGAACGGGATGCGGATGACCATCGGCATCGGGATGCGGCCCTGGGAGCGGAAGTGCAGCTTGGCGACCTGGCAGACGATCTGGTCGTAGGCCGGGTAGACGAACCCGTCGAACTGGATCTCGACGACCGGGCGGTAGCCGCGCATCGCCATGCCGACCGCGGTGCCGACGATGCCGGACTCCGCCAGCGGGCTGTCGATGACGCGGTCCTCACCGAAGTCCTTCTGCAGGCCGTCGGTGATGCGGAAGACGCCGCCGAGCTTGCCGACGTCCTCGCCCATGAGCAGGACCTTGGGGTCGGCCTCCATCGCCTTGCGCAGGCCGAGGTTGAGACCCTTCGCGAGGGTGATCCTCTCGGTGCTCTGACCTGTGGACTGACCCGTGGACTGACGCGTGGACTGACCGGCCATCAGTGGGCCCCCTCGAACGACGACAGGTAGGCGGCGTACTCGGCCTTCTGGGCCTCGAGCTCGGGCGTCATCTCGGCGTAGACCCGGTCGAAGACGTCGAGCGGCTGCGGGTCGGGCATCGCCTTGCACCCCTCGCGCAGCCGCACGCCCAGCTCGTCGGCCTCGGCGGCGACGGCGTCGAAGAACGACTGCTCGGCCAGGCCGTTGCGCTTGAGGTAGGCCTCGACGCGCGCGATCGGGTCGCGCAGCTTCCAGCTCTCGACGTCGTCGGAGAGGCGGTAGCGGGTCGGGTCGTCGGTCGTGGTGTGGGCGCCCATCCGGTAGGTGTAGGCCTCGACGAACGTCGGGCCCTGGCCGTCGCGGGCGCGCTGCAGCGCGGCCTGCGTGACGGCGTGCGTCGCGAGCACGTCGTTGCCGTCGACGCGCACGCCGGGGAAGCCGAAGCCGAGCGCGCGCTGGTAGAGCGGGATGCGGCTCTGGCGCTCGATGGGCTCGGAGATCGCCCACTGGTTGTTCTGGCAGAAGAAGACGACCGGCGCGTTGTAGGACGCGGCGAAGATGAACGACTCGTTGACGTCGCCCTGGCTCGAGGCGCCGTCGCCGAAGTGGGCCACGACGGCCGCGTCGCGGTCGGGGTCGCCGGTGCCGACGACGCCGTCGCGCTGCATGCCCATGGCGTAGCCCGTGGCGTGGAGGGTCTGGGCGCCGATGACGATCGTGTAGAGACCGAAGTTGACGTCCTTGGGGTCCCAGTCGCCGTGGTCGACGCCGCGGAAGAGCCCGAGGAGCTTGAGCGGGTCGAGCCCGCGGCACCAGGCGACGCCGTGCTCGCGGTAGGTCGGGAAGACGAAGTCCTGCGGACGCAGCGCGCGACCGGCGCCGACCTGCGCGGCCTCCTGGCCGAGCAGCTGGGCCCAGATGCCCAGCTCGCCGTGGCGCTGCAGGGCGGTCGACTCGGTGTCGATGCGGCGCACCAGCACCATGTCGCGGTAGAGCCCGCGGATCGCCTCGTCCTCGGCGACGCCCGGCCCCGGGTCGAAGCGGAACTCCGGGTGCTCCACGCGCTCGCCCTCGGGCGTCAGGAGCTGGACCAGCTCGGGACCGCCGTGCTGCTGCGAGGGGCCGAACACCTCGGCCAGGTCGGGCCCGAAACCGGCTCCGGGGCCCACAGGTGCAGTGCCGTCCATGCGTCTCCTCAGGTCACGTCCGCAGCAGGGTCTCCGCTGCGGGTTCCACGCGCCCGTCCACCGCGCCGCGGGGTGGTGCGGACTGTGAGCCGGGTCACGATTCGTGCGCTGCCACCCTAGCCATCCCCACCGACCCTCGCGAAGCCGAGGTGTCACCGCTACGTCGCACCCCACCACTGGGGGACCAGCGCCCGGTGCAGCTCGACGAAGGCCGCGGCGCCCGGCGGGTCGGGCTGGGCGAGCCAGGCCTGGATCGCACCGACGGTGCCGTGCGCCACGAACTGCGCCGCGGCGTCGCGCACGAGCGGCGCGGGCACGCCGGCGGCGGGGAGCGGCCACGAGAGCCGGCCCTGGGCGTCCAGCGCGCGCACGGTGCCGACGAAGTGCTCGGCGAGCAGCGCGTGCAGGCTCCCCGCGCCGGCGTCCGCGGCGAGCCCGCGCCGGTAGACCTCGACGTGGCGGGCGACGTGCTCCAGCACGCCCCCGGTGACCGCTGCCATGGCCTCGCCCGTGGGCTGGTCGGGGTGGTCGATGAGGCCGGCCCGCAGCACGTCGAGCTCGGCTCCCAGCGCGGCGCGCAGGAGCTCGTCGACCGAGGTCGCGTGCTCGTAGAACGTCGAGCGGTGCACGCCGGCCGCGCGGGCGACCTCGGTGACGCTCAGGGCCGTGACCGGGGTCGTCGCCACGAGCTCGAGCACCGCCTCGTGCAGCCGCTGCCGGCTGCGAAGCAGACGGGCGTCCATCCACACCCCTCCCGTCGGGAATGTCGTCACGTTGTCCGACGTTTGTCGGATAGAGGTCCGGCACGGTGCCGGACCGCGACGGCCGGCAGTCGCAAGAACTGCCGGGAGAAGGAGTGTGGATCATGGCGACCTACGACGTGGCAGGCCGGTCGGCGATCGTGACGGGAGCCGGCTCGGGCATTGGACGGGCGATCGCCCTCCTGCTCGGCGCGAACGGCGCGTCGGTCCTCGCCCACGACCTCTCGGCCGAGACCGCCCAGGCCGTGGCGGACGAGATCGTGACGGCCGGCGGCACCGCGGAGGCCTTCGCCGGCGACGCGTCCGACCCCGACGTGGCCCGGCGAGCGGTGGAGGCGGCCCAGGCCCTGGCCCCGCTGCGGATCGCCGTCAACAACGCCGGTATCGGCGCTGCGCCGGCCTCCATCGGCGACTACCCGGAGGCGGACTGGACCCGGGTGATCGACGTCGACCTCAACGGCGTCTTCCGCGGCCTGCGGGCACAGCTGCCGGTCATCGCAGCCAACGGGGGCGGCGCGGTCGTCACCATGGCCTCGGTGCTCGGCTCGGTCGGACTGGCCGGCAACGCGGCGTACGTCACCGCCAAGCACGGGCTCCTCGGCCTGACCAAGAACGCCGCGCTGGAGTACTCCGCCCAGGGCGTGCGGGTCAACGCCGTCGGCCCCGGCTTCATCGAGACCCCGGCCCTGGTCAGCGCCATGGACGCCGACGCCCGCGCGGGCCTGGCCGCCCAGCACGCCACCGGCCGGCTCGGCACCCCCGACGAGGTCGCGCACCTGGTCGCCTTCCTGGTCTCGGACGCCGCGAGCTTCGTCACCGGCAGCTACCACCTGGTCGACGGGGGCTACGCCGCGCACTGATCTCACCCGTACGGGCCACCTTGTCCCATTCTCCTGCCGGACCAGTCCAGCTCCGGCAGACTTGTAGGTGCTCGGGGGGTGCCGAGTCGGCGGGTACGTCAGCCGGCCTTGCACAGAGAGTGATCCATGGCTGTCCACACCGACGTGCGCAGCGTGCGCACGGGCCGCGAGGAGCGGCGCCAGCGTGCCGTCGAGGCGCTCGGGCTGACCGAGAACAGGCGCGAGGAGCGCTTCGACCGGATCACGCGGCTGGCGCGTGCGCTGTTCGACGTCGACGCCTCGACCGTGACCGTGCTCGACCGCGACCGCGCGATCTACCCCGGTGCCGCCGGGTACGACGGCACCCCGCTGCCGCGGCAGGAGACCCTCTGCGGCCGCGCGACCTCGGAGGAGTCGCTGCTGGTCGTGCCGGACGCGACCCAGGACCCGCGCTTCGACTCCCTCGACATCGTGACGAGCGGCGTCATCTCGTTCTACGTCGGCGCACCGCTGCGCGACGGCGCCGGCAACGTCGTGGGCGTGCTCTGCGCGTTCGACGCCGCGCCGAAGGTGCCCTCGCCGACGCAGCTCAAGGCCTTCGAGGACCTCGCGGTGTGGGCGCAGCAGGAGCTCGTCGGCCAGGCCGAGCGGCGCGGCGCGCGCCTGGTGCAGAGCTCGCTGCTGCCCGACCGTCCGCTCGTGCTCGACGGGTGGGACGTCGCCGGGCTGTGCCTGCCGGCCCTCGCCGTCGGCGGCGACTTCTACGACTACGGCGTCGGTCGCGGTGTGCTCCACCTCGGCCTGGGCGACGTCATGGGCAAGGGCACGGGTGCCGCGCTCCTCGGGGCCGGGGTGCGCGCGGCGATGCGCGCGACCCACCAGGAGGTCGTCTCGGGCGGCGACCTCGGGCGCAGCGCGACCCGGGTCGCCCGGGGCCTCGGCTCCGACCTCGAGCGCTCGGGCTCGTTCGCGACGCTCTTCGAGGCGGCGGTCGACCTGTGCGACGGCACCGTCCGGGCCGTCGACGCCGGGCTGGGCCTGGTGCTCGTCGTACGCGCGGACGGCACGCTCGAGCGACAGGTCGGCGCGGGCCGCCCGTTCGGCGTCCTGCCCGACGACACCTGGGAGCAGCAGACCTTCCACCTCGACCCGGGCGACCGGCTCGTGGTGTTCAGCGACGGGCTCCTCGACCTCGTCGAGGACCAGCTGCACTGGTGGGAGCCGGTCGGCCGGATGGTCACCGAGTCCCACGACACGGCGAGCCTGCTCGCCCACGTCTCCGCCCTCGCCGCGGCGCACACCGCGCTCGACGACGTCACCGTGCTGGTGGTGCACCGGCACGGACCGGAACAGGAGGCTGCGTGAGCCGGCGCGGCCCGGTCGCACGCACCCCCCAGCAGGCGGCGCGGCGGCTGGCGCTGATCCGCGTCGTCGTGGTCCTCACCGCGGTCCTCGGCGTCAACTACGTCGCCTGGCGCTGGCTGTTCTCGGTGCACTGGGGCGCGTGGTGGATCGCCGTGCCCCTCGTCATCGCCGAGACCTACAGCCTCATCGACTCCCTGCTGTTCGGGCTGACGATGTGGCGGCTCAAGGACCGCGGGGCCGCTCCCCCGCCGCCGCCCGACGTCACGGTCGACGTCTTCATCACCAGCTACAACGAGCCGGTCGACCTCGTGATGCGCACGGCGCGCGCCGCCAAGGCGATCCGCTACCCCCACGAGACGTGGGTGCTCGACGACGGCAACCGCGAGGAGATGCGGCTGGCCTGCGAGGCCGAGGGCATCGGGTGGATCACCCGCTCGTCGGCCTGGGCCGACCGCCCGCGCCACGCCAAGGCCGGCAACCTCAACAACGCGCTGCTCGCCACCGAGGGCGAGTTCCTGCTCATCCTCGACGCCGACCAGGTGCCACTGCCCGAGATCCTCGACCACACGCTGGGCTACTTCACCGACGAGCAGATGGCCCTCGTGCAGACGCCGCAGTGGTTCGTCAACGTGCCCGAGTCGGACCCGCTCGGCAGCCAGGCGCCGCTGTTCTACGGGCCGATCCAGCAGGGCAAGGACGGCTGGAACGCCGCGTTCTTCTGCGGCTCCAACGCCGTCATCCGCCGCGAGGCGCTGATGCAGCTCGGGGTGAGCGGCTACGTCGGTGAGGTCGAGGTCGGCGTGCACCGGGCGCTGCGCACCGGCCGTCGCATCGTCACCGCCGCGCGCCGGTCGCTGGACCGCGACCCCTCGCCGTACGGCAACGCCGAGCAGGTCGGCCGCGCGCTCGACATGATCCTCTACGACATCGGCCGCGCCCGGCGCGAGCTCGCCCGCGGCGTCGCGCTCTTCGACGTCACCTACCGCTTCCAGCGGCGCCTGGGCGCGATCCGGCGCGAGCTGGTCGCCGCAGACCTGCACGCCCTGCGGTCCGACCTGGCCGTCGTCGCCGAGCTCGAGGGGCTCGCCGCCGACCCCGACGAGCGCCTCGCGACCGTCGACGAGGCCGTGCTCGAGCAGCTCGCCCAGCGCGAGTGGTCGCCGCTCGGCGCCGTCGAGACGGTGCAGGCGCTGGTCGACGCCGTCGACGTCGACCGGGCCGCCGAGGCGCAGCCGATCATGCCGCTGGCCACCATCTCGGTCACCGAGGACATGGCCACCTGCATGCGCCTGCACTCGCTCGGCTGGCGCTCGGCGTTCCACGACGAGGTGCTCGCGCACGGACTCGCGCCCGAGGACGTGCAGACGATGATCACGCAGCGGCTGCGGTGGGCGCAGGGCACGGTGCAGGTGATGTTCCGCGAGAACCCGCTGCGCCAGAAGCGGCTCAGCGTCCCCCAGCGGCTCATGTACTTCGCGACGATGTGGAGCTACCTCTCCGGCTTCGCCGCCGTCGTCTACATCGCCGCGCCGGTGGTCTACCTGCTCTTCGGGGTCCTGCCGGTGCAGGCGATCAGCACCGACTTCTTCATCCGTCTGGTGCCGTTCCTCATCGTCAACCAGCTGCTGTTCTGGGTGGTCGCCGACGGTCGCCCGACCTGGCGCGGCCAGCAGTACTCCCTGGCGCTGTTCCCGGTGTGGATCAAGTCCTTCACCTCGGCCTTCGGCAACGTCTTCCTCGGGCGCACCCTCGACTTCGCGGTCACGCCCAAGGTGCGCCGCGAGGACGACGGCCGCCGGCCCTGGCACCTGGTCAAGCCGCAGCTCGTCGCGATGGCGCTGCTCGCCGGGGCCGCCGTCATCGGTCTCGTCCGGCTGCTCGTCTTCGACCAGGGCAGTCGGCTCGGGGTCTACCTCAACCTGTTCTGGGTCGCCTTCGACCTGGTCATCTTCTCGGTCGTCGTCAGCGCGGTGCGCTACCGCGGCTTCCAGCCTGCCGACGAGCCCCCGCAGCCCCCGCCGCCCGGGCACCTGGAGCCAGAGCCCGCAGCCCGCCGTTCGCTGCCCCTGCCCGCCGTACGCCGTCCGGTCCCGACCCACCGAGGAGAACGCAGATGATGGAGCTCGACGTCCGCACCGACGAGCGCGGGATCGGGGTCGTGGTGCCTCGCGGCCGGCTCAACATGGTGTCGGCGCGCAGCCTGCGCGACGCGCTCGACACCCTCGTGAACGACGGCACCCACCGCATCGTGGTCGACCTCGCGGAGACGACGTTCATGGACTCCTCGGGCCTCGGCGCGCTCATCGCCGGGCTCAAGACCGCCCGCCAGGCCGGTGGCGACCTGCGCATCGCACGGCCGACCCCCGCGGTCACGACCGTCTTCGAGCTGACCAACCTCGACAAGGTGCTCCGCCCGCGGGAGAGCGCCGAGGCGGCCTTCGATGACTGAGGGCCACGAGCTGGGACGCCTGCAGGTCAACGGGCACGCGCAGCCTGAGGTGCTCGACGAGGTGCACACCGAGCTCGAGCAGCTGTGGGAGACGACGAGCGAGGTGTCGATGCGCGACCGGATGCGCTTCGAGATGGGACTGATGGAGATCGTCGGCAACGTCGTCGAGCACGCCTACCGGCTCGACCAGGGCTCGGCCGCCCGGGTGCTCAGCGTCTCGGTCACCGTCACCGACACCGAGGTGCGCGGCGTGCTCGCCGACAACGGCCTGCCCGTCGAGGTCGACCTCGGCGACGTCACGCTGCCGGACCCGGAGGCCGAGTCGGGCCGCGGCCTGGCCATGGCGCTCGCCTCGCTCGACCACCTCGAGCACGCCCGGATCGCGGGCTGCAACCGATGGACGCTGGTGTGCGAGCGCAGCGCGCCCTGACGTCCGTCCTCACGGGGCTGCTGTTCCTCCTGGTCGTCCTCGGGCCGGGGGGCGCCGCACGCGCCGCGGAGGACACGCCCGACGAGACCCGCAGTGACCCGGTCCCGCAGCCGCCGACCGGTGCGCCGTGGTTCGGACCCGGCCTGGACTGGTCCGACGAGCTCCCGGCCGACTACTCCGGCCGCCTCGGCGAGACCCCGTCGCTCTACGCCCAGCGCATCGACTACCCGCTGACCGACCAGTCGACGACGTTCCTGCAGCAGTTCGCCGAGCAGGCCGCCACCGAGGGCGCGGTCGCCGTCGTCAGCCTCGAGCCGCAGGTGCCGCTCGGCGACCTCACCGCCGCCCAGGCGGAGGACCTGGCCGACGAGCTGGCCGACCTGCACCACGACTACGACAGCGAGTTCCTGGTCCGCTTCGCCCCCGAGATGAACGGCAGCTGGGTCACCTGGGGCCAGCAGCCGACGGCGTACGTCGCGGCCTTCCGCGCCGTCGCCCGCGCGGTGCACGCCACCACCGAGCACGCGTCGATGGTCTGGTCGCCGGCCTACGGCGCGGGCTACCCGTTCGGGCGGTCCTACGGCGCCGTCGACCCCTCGGGCGACCGCGACGTCGCGCAGCTCGACACCGATGGCAACGGCGAGGTCGACGCCGACGACGACCCCTACGGCCCCTACTTCCCCGGCGAGCGCGCCGTCGACTGGGTGGGGCTCTCGCTCTACCACTTCGGCCTCGGCCAGGACTTCGGCCGCAACAGCGTCCCCGTCGCGGGCGAGCTCGAGCAGCGCCTCGACGAGCAGTGGGGCTACGCCGACGACGCCGCGCGCGAGCCGTTCTACGACCGCTTCGCCGAGCCCGACGGCACGCCGTTCCTCATGGAGACGGGTGCGCTGTTCAACCCCTCCGAGAAGGGCGCGGACGGCTCCGCCACCGAGAAGGCGATCAAGCAGGGCTGGTGGCGCCAGGTCCTCGCCGTCTCCGCGACCCACCCGCTGGTCGCCGCGATCAGCTGGCTCGAGCTCGCCCGCTCCGAGGCGGAGGTGGGCGGCGCGACCGTGCAGTGGGGCGCGGCCCGCACCGACGGGCTGGCCGCCGCGCTGCGCGCCGACCTCGACCGCTCCGACGTCACGATGGGCCCGGTCACCCGGGTGCTCGACCTGGAGACCGGCAACGAGGCGACCGCCCAGGGGCGGCTGCCCGACGCCGACGACCAGAGCTCCGAGATGGGCTGGATCGTCTTCTGCGCCGCGCTCCTCGCCGTCGCGTTCGTCTTCGCCGGCTTCGCCGGGCGCTACCTGCCGTCGTGGCGATACCCGCTCGAGAACGACCCGCGCGACCAGCGCCTCGACCTCTTCCGCGGCTGGATCATCCTCGTCGTCGTCTTCACCCACACCGAGGTCGCGGGCCTCTACACCTACATCAGCCTCAACGCGATCGGTGCGATCACCGGCGCCGAGATGTTCGTGCTGCTGTCCGGCATCGTGCTCGGGATGATCTACCTCCCCACCGTCGCCAAGCTCGGCGAGTGGGGCACGGCGATCACGATGTGGCGCCGCGCGCGCAAGCAGTACCTCGTCGCCCTCGCCGTGATCGTCCTGGTCTGGCTGCTCGGCCGGGTGCCGGGCGTCTCCACGTCGGTCGTGACGACGTTCGTCGACCGCGGCACCGGCGAGAACGGCGCCGGCGCCCAGGGTCTGGTCTACGATCTCTACCCCAACTTCGAGCGGCTCTTCGACTACCCGCCGCCGTGGTACGCCGTACGCCAGCTCCTGCTGCTCGAGCAGGGCCCGTGGGTCTTCAACATCATGGGTCTGTTCGTGGTGCTGTCGCTGCTGCTGCCGCTGTGCATGGTGCTCATCAAGCGCCGGCTCTGGTGGCTGCTGCTGGCGGTCTCGTGGGCGCTGTTCGTCTGGAACTACGTCAGCCCCCAGCACCCGCTCCCCTCGCAGTTCGAGGGCGTCTTCCCGCTGCTGTCGTGGCAGGTGCTGTTCACCCACGGCCTCGTGCTGGGCACCTACCGGCGCCAGGTCACCCGCGCCCTCACCTCACGCTGGGGCCGCGTCGGCTGCACCGTCTTCGTGCTGGGCTACGCCGCCTCGCTCATCTGGCTGTGGCTCGGCCACCGCTACGGCTACTCCTCCACGCCGTTCCCCGCGGGCTCCTACGACTGGCTCTACGACAACGCCTACAACCGCGTCTTCCTGCAGCCGGGCCGCCTCGTCGACTGCGTGCTGATGATCGTCGTGGCCTACGCGGTCCTCACCACCTGCTGGAAGCCGGTCAACGCCGTCGTCGGCTGGCTCTACACCCCGCTCGGCGCGGCCTCGCTCTACGTCTTCGTCGTCCACGTCTTCTTCGTCATCGCGGTGGCCAACATCCCCGGTCTGGATCGCATGAACCCGTGGACCGGCACCCTCATCCACACCGTGATCATGATGCTGATCTGGCTGATGGTGAAGAAGAAGTTCCTCTTCTCGATCATCCCGAGGTGAGTGGTTTCGAGACGGCCGTAGCCGGCCTCCTCAACCACCGGCCCCGCCGGTCGAGGAAGGACGAAGTCCTGTCTCGAAACCCCTCGCGGGTACGTCGGCACGCTTCGTCGAGCAGCGAGTCTCTTCCGTGGGCTGGGATCCGACGCGCCGGTGGTTGAGGAAGGACGAAGTCCTGTCTCGAAACCACTCGGGTGTACGTCGGCACGCTGGTCGAGCAGCGAGCCCCGGCGAGCGTCGTCGAGACCCCTCGCGGCGAGCGACCCCCACCGGTACGTCAGCACGCTGGTCGAGCAGCGAGCCCCGGCGAGCGTCGTCGAGACCCGTGATGCGTGGGTGGTCTCGACGACGTTCGGCGCTGGCGCGCCTCTCTGCTCGACCAGCGGTGAGTGAACCGGTGGTCGAGCAGCGAGCCCTGGCGAGCGTCGTCGAGACCTCTCGCAGGTGGTCTCGACGACGTTCGGCGCTGGCGCGCCTCTCTGCTCGACCGGCGGTGGTGCGGATCGGCGGTTGAGCAGCGCTGGTGGGATCGGTGGTCGACCGGCGGCGAGTGGATCGGTGGTCGGCCGGCGGTGAGTGGATCGGTGGTCGAGCAGCGAGCCCTGGCGAGCGTCGTCGAGACCCCCCGCGGGTGGGCTGGGAGCCGAGGTGTCGATGGTTGAGGAAGGACGAAGTCCTGTCTCGAAACCACCCGAGCAACAGCCCAGAGAATGGTGACCGTCCGTCTCGGATCGTGGTCAACCACGGGCTCGACGGGGTCTGACTGTCGGTGGTCGCGTCTAGCGTTGGACCCATGACGGAGCATCTCGACCACGCGCTCGCGAAGGCCGTCCTGGCCTCAGCGAGCCGGGTCGTACGGGCGCGTCGTCTGGTCGAGGTCGAGGACCTGGAGACCCTCGCCGCGTGGGCCGACCTGCACTCCGGCCCCGCCACCGGACGCTGGGACGCCCTGGTCCAGCTCGGCGGTCAGGGCACGCCGAAGGTGCGTGACCACTGCCTCGGTGAGATCGCGATCGCCCGCGGCACCGGAGTGGTGGCGACGTCGAACGCGATCGCGGACGTCCTCGACCTGCGCCACCGCTTCCCGCTGACGTGGGCGGTCGTGAAGACCGGTGAGGCCGAGGTGCACATCGCCCGCCGGGTCGCGAAGCTGTCGCGCGACCTGCCCCTCGACTGCGTCGGCGTGGTCGATTCGGCGGTCGCGCGGGTCGTCGCGCGCGAGGCCGGCGGCCGCGTCCTCGCCGTCGCGGAGGCGAAGATCATCGAGGCCGACCCCGCCCGCCACGAGGAACGGGCGGAGGAAGAACGCCGCCGGCGCTACGTCACCTCGTCGCGGACCGACGAGCACGGCCTGCGCACCGTGATCGCCCGCGTCACCGCTGGTGACGCCCACTGGGTCGACGCCACCCTCGCCCGGGTCGCCGAGATCATCGCCCCACGCCACCCCGACGCGTCCGCCGACGAGCTCAGGTCGATCGCGTTCGGGTGGCTCGCCCGCCCCGCCGAACTGCTCACCCTGCTGCTGCAGCACCAGCAGCCCGCCCTCTTCGACGACGACGCCGAGCCGTCCCGCGCCACCGCGATGCCCGCCGAAATCCTCGACGCCCTCGCCCAGGTCGACCTCGAGCCCCTGCGTCCCAAGACCGTGCTGTACGTCCACCTGCACGAGGCCGCGCTGCACGGCACCCCAGCCGTCGCCCGCGTCGAGGGGTTCG
>Ga0325401_1003391_pt1 | contig 14592 bp, 12 predicted proteins | sample PopdelMetagenome_FD_205666 | JGI IMG/M metagenome (GOLD analysis project Ga0325401, IMG submission 205666) | Populus deltoides microbial communities from Bellville, Georgia, United States - Xylem-PdKOR-R2 | ecosystem: Host-associated > Plants > Phyllosphere > Stem > Wood/Secondary xylem | place...
TCCAACTATACATGTGCCAAAATGAATTAAAAAAATTTCTTTGGATTCATCAACATTAACAAATCTAAATTAATTACTTAGGTTTTGTGTGAAACCTCTAGAAGTCTTAGTTTACAATAGTTGTAGTTAATAGTGTCGGTGTTCATATATATAATACACACAAACACTAACATCGCCAGCTTGATTGGCGAGCGAGGAATTTGGTGAAGCACATGGAGGATGAACAGCTTGTCATGAAGGGCATTCACACTTACATGATGGCGCCGGGGTGCTGAGCATGGGAGGGGAAGAATGCTGCTATATAAACTGAAGAGTAGCTGTGGGCACAAGTATGTGGAGAGTATATATCTTCCATAACATACATTTTCCTAGCTAGCTATAATTAAGGTGCTTAATAAGTCACTTATTGTGAGGTCCAGATTTCAAATAATGAGTCACCACAATACCGACCAACCTCAAGGTAAAGTTATTTTTCCATAATTAAGTTACTAGTCTATCTTTTACATGATTAATTTATCAAGTTCATCGATTAAGGATGGGTTGCTAATGATCTTTCAGGAGCGTATCCACCACCGAGCCAGCAGGCGCATCCTCCTCCTCCTCCTCCTCCACCACAATATTCCTATCCACCACCAGCTCAAGGGTATCATCAAGGTCCTTATGTTGCCCCACCTGCAGCTAGTCACCCTATGAATAACGGTGCTCAACAGCCACCACCTCCTGAAAAAGAGAAGAAGAATAAATGGTAGTAATTCAACATTCAATAATTACTCTCCTAATTGTGGATCTAAATGAATATTGTGCATACACACACGAGCATGCGAGCATACATACATATAAATATACACACATTAATACTACATGCATATATATCTGATTTTTTTATTCTTTTTTTTTCTTACACAGTTGGCGTCGTTGTCTGTGTTGTTGTCTGGATTGTTGCTGCGAGTGCTTCTCCAGTATTTGATTTTGATGAGTGTGAGTCATCATTACTCAATCACATCTCTGGGAATTCATGTGGAAAATTGACCTGATTTGTTTGGTATCCATTTATGTAATATATTATATTTTTCATGTAATGTGAATTTTAATTATTTCAATTAAATATGGAACAATAATGGTGTTTTTCTTTCAAATTAATCTGTACTTTATATTAGTACCTGTGAATTTTATGTCATTATCATTTTTATTTTTTTTGTCAAATGCGTTATATATGTATAATTAAAAATGGTATAAAGATGTTAACATTAATTCCAAGACAATATAAATTACACCTGAAAATTTACACCAATATAAATAAATGGTTACACACAGAGTAAGAGATTTCAGGAGAGAATTTCATGAGAAGAGGGATTGTAAAAGAGAATAAGATAGAAAAAAAAAATCACAGAGACATGAAAATACTCTCTTATCCACCATCAACAAAGTTTCTCCAACCTCCCAAAAACACACCAAAACCCGTAACAAGCAAAGGTGAATCAACATAATTAACCCTTCTCTCCCAACCTCCATTCCTCCATGGAAGCAGCATGCATCGATCCATCACTACCTGGATAGATAAAAAAGAATGTTTTTGGAAACTACAGGAAAACTAACATGCCTGTCCACAGCCACCTCTAATTTAACAGGGACACAAAAGGCCTCTAAAACAAAAAAACTTATGTTCAACAAACTATGCCTGTTTTGGATTATGAAAGCGATAGTGGTTTAAAGTATTTTTCATTTAGAAATAAATCAAAATAAATTTTTTTTTTTTTAAATTATATTTGACATTAGCGCATCATAACAATATGAAAACATTAAAAAAAATTATTTTAAAAAAAAAATTCAAAATTTTTGGGAACGCGGTTTGCACCGCATTCCCAAACACACATGTACGAAGTTCCACACTGCTAGAAGATGTATCTCAAAACTCAATCTAACATCGGACCGTTGGTAGTGTTTCTGATATGTGGTACACCTTAATTTTTTTAAAAAAATAGTTTTACATTATTTTTAAATTATTTTGATATTAAAAATAAAATTTATAAAATAAAAAATATATATTATTTTAATATATTTTCAAACAAAAAAAATATTTTAAAATATAAATTTTACTACAATCTCAAACACTTCACTTCACAAATATTCAAGGTTATGGATGTTAAGAAATATATTTATCTTGATTTATTTATTAAGAGTAAAATAATATTTTTAGTTTAAACAGATTAATGAGAATTTTATTTTATTTTTTTATATTTTTATTTTTGTGTTAATTTGAATTACTTTAACATGACACACTTCAAAATTTGTCATGAATCTTTGACATATATTAAAAAAAAAATGATTCATAACTGAGTTGATGTTAAATAATAATAACAAAAGTTAAGAATCTTGTTGAGAATATTTGGAGATTTTAATATGGATTCATTAACTAAAATTAACCACCCTTTCAATATATAAATTGCTCAAGTATATTTTCGTTGTGTCGATCGATTCTTGTTTTCTTTTGATTATTGATTTTTTAAAATTAAATTTTCTAGTAATATAAATAATTGATTGTGTATTTGCATTTATTTATTTATCAAAATAAACATATTCATAATAATATATTTAAACTCAAAAATAAAAAGAAATATGATGTTAAATACTATAAAATAAATATTTAATTAGAGAGGTGTTAAAGGTGTTAGCTTAGGCATAGTTTTTAAACCCGGCCCGGTTCAAGGCTCGGGTTTCAGGTTTTAACCCGGTCACCCGGGTCTATTTTTTTAAAAAAAATCAAAACGACATTGTTTTAGTAAAAACAAAATAAAGTCAAAGGGTTGCAATTAGATTTTTTACCGTGTCTTTTCAGGTCATCCGGGTCACCGGATCACCCCGGATTTTGTTTTTCCTTATTTTTTCTTAAACTCGGTTCGGTTCTAGTTCCGGGTCGGCCGGATCCCAAGTCAACATGTCAAGCTGGGTCGGGTTTCAAAACTATAAGCTTAGATAAGTACGTATATGCTTCATATATATTAACATGTTGAGTTCAATCTGAAAAAAGATTAAAAAAAAAACACAATAAAAGTTAATTTCTTTATATAACTGTCCAAGACACCAATATTAAATTTTATTTTATTTTTAATTGTCCAAGACAATGTCATTTGCATTGATTAGAAGATCATATCTCGAATATGTGGACTGGTGATTATAAGACTCCAACCAGTAAAAGAGACAGTGAAGGATCAAGCTTAAGTAGGAATCAAGATTTGCAGTACCCTCTTGGAAGATAATATTATTTCGAACTAGCCATATATATATTTCAGGTCGTGCAGAAAAATAAAATATTTCATGCTCTTTTTCAAAAATTTCTAGTAAGACGCCATTAAAATTGAATAATCTCCAACTATACATATGCCAAAATGAATTAAAAATTTTCTTTACATTCATCAACAATAACAAAACTTAAATTAATGACTTAGGTTTTGTGTAAAACATCTAGAAATCTTAAGAATATGTTTGTTTTAATAGTTATAATTGAGGTTAAGGTTGGATACAGTACAGCCCAATTATACATAGCACTCAATCATAAAAACTGATTTTTCTTACTTTTTCTAACTTTTTTAGCGGCTCCATCCACAAAACACAACACAAACACAGAAATAAAGATATCTTAAGTACAATAATTGTTAATCGTGTTTCACGCACGCACGCACTAACATCACCTGCTTGACTGGCCAGGAATATGGTGACCCACATGGAGGATGAATGAACAGCTTGTCATGATCCAAGGGCATTCACACATATGTTTGGGAACGCGGCTGCGGCTGCGGCTGCGTTCCTAAAAATTTTAAAAATTTTTGTTTTTTTATTAAAATTAAATATGGTTTGTATGTTTTGGATCGTTTTGATGTGTTGATGTCAAAAATAATTTTTAAAAAATAAAAAACATCATTGACATGCATTTTGACACGAAAAGTTATTTGAAAAGCACTCGCAATCATACTGTCAAACACGCAGGTGCTGAACATGGAGGGGAAGGATGCTGCTATATAAACTATCAAGAGTAGGGAGCAAAAATATGTAGAGTATCTTCAACGCTATCCATAACATACATTTTCCTAGCTAGCTAGGTATAAGTTACTTACTGTGAGGTCTAGATTTCAAATAATGAGTCACCACAATACCTACCAATCTCAAGGTAAAAGTTATTTTTCCATAATTAAGTTACTAGCCTTTTACATGATTAATTTATCAAGTTCATCTATTAAGGATGGGTTGCTAATGATCTTTCAGGAGCATATCCACCACCGAGCCAGCAGGCGCATCCTCCTCCTCCTCCTCCACCACAATATTCCTATCCACCACCAGCTCAAGGGTATCATCAAGGTCCTTATGTTGCCCCACCTGCAGCTAGTCACCCTATGAATAACGGTGCTCAACAGCCACCACCTCCTGAAAAAGAGAAGAAGAATAAATGGTAGTAATTCAACATTCAATAATTACTCTCCTAATTGTGGATCTAAATGAATATTGTGCATACACACATGAGCATGCACGCATACATACATATACATATATATACATACATGTATTATGTGTATCTGATTTTTTTGTTCTTTTTTTTTACACAGTTGGCGTTGTTGTTGTGTGTATAGTTGCTGCAAGCGCCTCTACTGTTGGCGTTGTTGTCTGGATTGTTGCTGCGAGTGCCTCTCCAGTATTTGATTTTGATGAGCGTGATTCATCATTACTCAAATCACATCTCTGGGAATCCTTGTGGGAAATATTGACCTAATTTGTTTGGTATCCATTTATGTAATATATTATCTTTTTCATGTAATGTGACTTTTAATTATTTCAATTAAATATGCAACAATAATGGTGTTTTTCTTTCAAATTAATCTGTACTTTATATTAGTACCTGTGAATTTTATGTTTTTGTCAGTTGCGTTAAATCAATATGTATAATTAAAAATGGTATAAAGATGTCAACATTAATTCCAAGACAATATAAATGATTATCAAGAGTGTTTCAGCTTATTTTTTAAAATTATTTTGGAAAAAAAAGCAGGAAAAAAAACAGCAGAAAAAACCTAAATAATATGCTCTAATAAGACCTACAACTACGACCTTGAGAAGCCATGATATTGTACCCAGATCTTGATATCTGTTAGAAAATAATATAAATCATATTTTAGGATTTCACTTAACAATTTAAGTTATTGGGTTGAGATGGTTTTTTGATATGGTATCAGAACCTTAATAACTAAACGATCACGAGTTCGAATCTCACTATTCCTATTTATTTGATAAAAAATTAAACACAAGATAATATGGGTCTGTACAAGTTTCAAGTTCAAAGGGTTTTTATTTAAGAAATATGTTAAAAAATAATATAAATTATATCTTAAAACATCAACTAACAATTTAAATTATTGGATTTAAATGGTTTTTGAAAACATCAACTCTAGAAAGCATCAATAATCTTCATGTCCAAGTGACAGCTCATTTTTCCATAGAAAGATGTAGTAGCAGCAAGGAAATAACAAACACAGTCTAGTCCTGGTATGATTCTGCTCCTTCTCTATATTTTTAAATGCTTTTCGTTTTGATGTTTAATGATTGTTATAACACAATGAAATCATGGAATGGATGGTGGGGGCAGTAATTATTTACCTGTACACCTCCTTTTATTTTGGTCGGACTTTTTTTTTCTTGGCTAGAAAGACTACAAACGATATTTTTATCATGACGAAGGTCTAGTCTGGGTAAGCAGTGAGCTGTCAGGCTGCTTTTGTTTTCTGCTGGTTTTTGTGTTTGAAGTGAAATAAATGAAGCAAAATGTTTGGTAAGAAATAAAATCGTGTTTTATGTTACGGAATATATTAAAAAATTAAGTTTGAAATGTAGTCTTTATAAAGTTATTTTTACATGTTTTTTTTTTTGAAGAGTTTTGTAAAAATTTCTAAAACTTTTTTTTTTTTTTTTTCATTTTAAAAGCGTTTTAAAAAAATTTAAAATTTTTTTATTTTTTTCTTTGCTTCAAATTAATATTTTTTTGGTATTTTCAGATCATTTTGATGCGACGATATTAAAAATAATTTAAAAAATATATATTATTTTAATACATTTTCAAGTAAAAAACATTTTGAAAAATAACTGCAACCACACTTTCAAACATAACTACAAACATTCTAGTAACATCGTTTTTACTACACGTAAACTTTAATAATAATTTTTAACAAATACGTGTCTAAATTCTATTAATCATATTTTTTTTAAAATTTATTTTTTTAAAATTATAATCATAAAAACTACCACAAAACAAACAGATAAAGTAGACTCGGCATGGTCACGAGTTGCATGCGTTTTGTTTTGTGCTTTCATAATACAAGTAATTACTTCCTAGTCTAGATGATGACGTAGGGAGCATGCTTTGTTCGGCTACTATGAAGTTTCCTCGGGCAATATCTGGTCAGGTTTGTATGATAGAGGCAGAGTGTTTTGATTCTTCATTTTGATCTTTCAAAAAGACGAAGGAGTATTTAGTTTTGTTTATGGGTCAGGCTTTTCAAAGACTTTTCTTTTTTAAAAACAACGTGGGCTGCATGTTATGCTTAGGGAAGGCTGGGCTATTTGTTTTCTTAAGCCCATTCGTTTCTTTCGGACCAGGCATGTGCTGGTTTTGGTTACGGCTAGAGAGCCCAGCCCGCGTGGCTGGCTAAGTCTTTAAAAGTCTTAAGATTATGTTTGGTCTCACATAAATTTGTCATAAAAAATGCAATTTCTTGGGTTGTTAAACGTTAGTTTGGCTTACACATCCCAAAAAAAATTTCAAGCCTTGTATTTCTGTTTTTTTTTTTTTTGTAGTTTTTTGCAAAACATTAGCCTTCGTAAAAATTTATTTTAATAATTACGTAAAAGCTAAAAAAAATATCATAGAAACTATTTAAAATGCATTGGCGCATAAACACGGCAAACTAGGATTTAATCCATGGGACATGGGCCTAGAGATCCATATAATAGGAGTCCATACATTAATTAATTTGATGAAATGGCTTAATAAATATGGGTTAGAGGAGAGAGCTTTAATTATAATGATTAATTTTTAATTAATTTCAATTACTTTAATTCCTGTAAGATCCCATTCTTCAGGAGATAGGCTTGGCCAGCTCTATTTGGAACTGCGTTACAGGAGTGTCATTATAATTTATTTATTTTTTATTTAAAATTAATTTTTTTATATTTTAATTATTTTGATGGGTTAATATTAAAAAAAAAATATTTTAATATATTTTTAAAAAAAATTGATGCTTCTAGAAGAGAGAAATCCTTAACGCGGTCATCTTAATTCCTAGGAGAAAATGCCAATACTTTGACATCGCGGGTCGAACTTTGAATTGGTGACAGCCTTTGCTTCTTTGAACAAATCGATCAAATTATTCAAAGAAATGCCAAATGTCACAGCACGATAGGTCTTGGAATCTTCCCATGCATGTAAGAAGCCGCCATTGACGAAAATATTTCCAAATATGTTCTTGTTTTAACCAACCCTACCTCCTGCTTCATGTCTACATTATAAAATTTAAGCAGCTAGCTAGCCAAGTCCTGAAGAGATAAATCTTCATATACCAAATAAGTATTTCCAGAGGGAATCAGATTTTGATTTCAGTAATGAGTTACTACAACAATCAGTATCAAGCTCCTGGAGGTGATTCAATTTATGTTCAGATCTTTGAAAATTAGCCTCTCCTTTATGATTGTGTGATTTATCAAGAAAGTTGATCAATTTATAGTTACTGTATTGATGATTTTTCAGGTATGTATGCTCCACCACCACCAGGTTCATATAATCCACCAAACCACCAGGTGTATCCTCCTCCACCACAATCTTATCCACCACCAATCCAAGGGTACCCTCAAGGCCATTACGTTGCGCCACCTCCGATGGGTTACCCTATGAAAAATGGTCCTCAATACCCCCAACAGCCACCTCCTCCTCCAGAAACTAAGCACAGGGGTGATGGATTTTGCAGTGGATGGTAATTAAAATTTTAATTTTCTTTCTCTTAATTAATTTGAATCTAAATAAGTATTCACAGTTTTTACTTATTTATTTATTTATTTATTTTCCTTTGTGACACAGTTGTGCTGCCTTATGTTGCTGCTGCCTCTTGGACATGTGCTTTTAGGGACTACGAGTGATAGCTTTTATTTATCTCCCTTGTGTTTCTTTCTTGTGGGAAATTATCATTCTTTTTTCTTTTTTTTTCATGTGATATGTATTATTTATCCACACAATAATATTTATTAAAAAAATTTACGTGCTCTTTAATATTTTTCTCCCAAGTGCATTCTAATCCCAATACGAACCTGCTCAATAAGTAATTTACATAATTATATAAATTATATCTTAACATTTTATTAAATAATTTAAGTTTTTAAATTAAAATAATTTTTTTTTATCAAAGTCTAAATAATAAACTAGTCAAAAGATTGAATCTTGATAATGATGAACTGGTAAAAACTTCAAGGTCAAATGGATTTCACTTGCTTCTAATTAAAATAAATTAATAATACATAATAGTACTTTGATATAAATTCTGAATTTAAAGATTTTTTACTTGAAAATATATGTTAAAAAATAATATAAATTATATTTTAATATTTTTAGAATCAAGATAACATTAATTAAATTTCAGGTTTAAAGAGTTATGTTTTGTAATAATATAAATTATATTTTTATCTTATTCTAGGTTTTTGAGAATACAAATAGCTAATTTAACGACTTGAATTGGCACATATATAAAGGAGACACGAGAACTTTCAAAATGTATAGTAATGTAGATTTCAAAGGTATAACAAATTTAATAAATGAAGGCAAGTGTACAAATTCATGAAAGAAATCTTGTTCCCAAGTTGAGAGCAATTCAAAGAACTAGAGTGGTATAGTTTCTACAAGAATGGACGCTAGTTTCAGTTCTTAATGGAATCATGTTGTTTCCTTTTTGTTTATGAACAAAAAAGAATGCTGCTTCCTATTAGTCAAGCCATTGGAGGAGATCTGTGGTATGCTGGTACCATTACAGGGAAGAACATTTGCCTAACCCCTTCCCCCTTTATTATAGGAAAGATGATTCCTGATGCCCCCTGAAGATATACAGATGTTAACCATGTTAGAAAATCATTTTGGCGAGCAGAAATTTTTAGAAGAAGTTGTAAGAAAAGAAAGGTCCTATCACAAGAAACCTACCGAAATCAATCTAGCACTGGTCCACAGCCGTTTAGGAGATGGTAAGGGAAGCATTAAGCGGCTGACTCCATAGATAGCCACTGCAAAGAAATGGAGAACCAAGCTCAACGGCCGAGGGTCTAGACCAGAAAGTAGAGCTATTGGCCCTTTCGAAAATACTCCTCCAAGGCTCAAGTATTCGAAACATGCTTGGCGCATTTCGTTTCTAGCTGGATCAGGTGATGCGCTAAACACCTTGTACAGGGCACCTGCCAATGTGTTAATGGTAGATGCCACAGGCTGCAAACAAATCCACGAATCATTGGTTAAAACCGGTCTCTTGTTTTCTGTTGACAAGGTTTATTAGGATTTTGCTTGGCTTGTCTTACCTTACGCAGTGTGTAGAAGGACTCGAGATAATTGCAAAGGGAAGACGCATCATTGAGATTGTTCAGAGGTCGAAGAAGGTCACGTACTAGCACAATGTCTGATAGAGCCACAGTCATTCCTCCTCCAGTTAAGGGATGCCTCATGTTGAATGCATCTCCCATTAAAAGTGCACCTGGAGTAGGGTAAGGAGAAGCTGGCATGCTTCTGTTTGTCATTGTTCTCATGCCCCCTTTGTCAATTGCAGAAATGAAAGCATCGTGCAGCTCAGGAGGAATCTGAAATGTGCAAGTTGCGTAGTCTTGTTAAGAAATCGCTGGAATGAGAGAGAATTTATTTATTTAGAGCAAGATTTGTATACCTGAGGAGCTATTGTATTTTTCAGATAGTGAGACATCTCGCCATTAGAAACAGAAGGTACTTTCTGTCCAGGAACATCTACCAAACAGCGAATCTCTGTATCACTAATAGGATAAAACAAGATTGGAGATGGGTCGGCTAGAACAACATGTCCATGATTTGCATATGGAAGGTTGCAGTTCTCCAGCACCAAACCAACAAAACAGGATGGGATTTCAACCTGCACAATTAGCAGGGGCCTCTTAATTTTAGCATGCAATGAAGATTAAAGAATCCAAGTGCCAAATTAACTTAAGTACTAAGAACCTATTCGGTGAAAAATGTTATATCTTAAATGCAAAAAGTCATTCATTTCGCAATTCGGTAAAGAGTGATCATCACCTTGGGATTGCAAAGGGACTGCCGCAGATTTGAAAAACAGCCATCGCAGACTATTGTTAATGGAGCATATGCTGTCAACTCTTGACCTACCCTGGTTTTGTACTGAACTCCTTTGATAGTTCCGTTTTCTTTCAGCAGAGATGTTACAGTTCCTTGTTCCAGTTTGACACTGGACAAAACGTTGAAAGAAAATTGAACTTAAATTGCTTAAGGAAATATTATTGTTTATGCAAATACCCCAGAAAGATCATGATTGGAATACTACTTTGAAATAGAACATAAGAAGTAAAATGATTCTGAAGAAAAGATTACTTGGAAAGAGTTGCAGCTTTCTCTCGCATTTTCTGAATAAAACGGCCATGATGAAAGCTTCTTCCAGCAACATCTGAAGGAAAGTTCTCTAAGGGATATGATAGTTTGGTACTTTTCCCATCTTTGAAGATCGCATATCCAAGCACTCTTTGAGCATCAATGTCACTCACACAGTCTGCAGGTACACAACATTTTCTTAACACTTACTGCTAAAATCATGAACAGTTTTGACATAGAAAATTTTAGCTGGTTCTAAGGATGTATTGAGGCTCTGGCTCACCTTCAAGGCCCAATTCAATTAATTTCAGGTAACCTCCAGGTTGTAGGAGTTCTCCAACAATTCTGTCAGGCTCTGTCAAGTCTCTTTCAATTACGTGTACTCTGCGACCATCCTACAATATGTAGAAAAATAAAATGAGATTGCAAATCACTCCTCTAGTCATTTCTACTGAAGCAAGTGTCATGCAAAGTCACCTTTCCAAGAGTGTAAGCAAGAGCTGAACCGGCAACACCAGCACCAACAATGATTATATCTGTGCTTTCAGGATTGCGTGCCCAGCTCATTCCATTTTCAGAGCTTTTCAAAGTACTGTCCCTTGGAATATCCATTGAAACTCTAACCTTTTTCCTTCCTTTTGCATGAAAAGCTAAAAGTAACCCCCAAACAAAAACAGAAGCAATGACTCCTCCCAATAGATACTGATATTCCATTACTAGAGACTGATCAGAAAACATGGGCTGAAAGCTGCAGTTACTACTTACTAGACTTTGCCTTTCCTTTTTAGTCTATGAGTATGGGAGGACTGATCTTGTGCCCTTTATAGGGCCTACGAAACAGCTAATTTTTTCGGCATTTTCTGTAAAATTGTTAGATATTAATTACATTGAAATATAACTCAAGATGACTTCATTCAAATAAAACCATGGGAGCCAAAACAAGGGGTGATTAGCAGTTTCCTTGTTACATTATTGTTACAATTTATTTTATTGACCAACTCCTGTAATCTCTCCTGCAATGTATACAAAGTATAGAATCCTTCATTAACTTTGACTACACTGTTAACAGGTAGAACAGGCGTTCTGGGGGGGCCTTATTTTTAAAAACTAAGGTTTTGTATCTTTGTCTATGTTTTGCTTGACCTAAAACTTGTAAGAACTACGATTTTAGTGTTTTAATATCATAGGTATTAAACTTAATATAGAATTGATCTAAGGTAAAGTTCATATTCCGGATCAAGAAAGTTAACTTAGGTTAACTTAAAAAATAATCAGTTTTAAGACTGAGTTTCACTTAGTTTTTAATCGAGTCAATTTCTTTTTATATTTTTTTCAAACTTAAATCTGTTTAGATTTTGGATCAAATCGCCAGGCAATACAGATTTTATAACTATGGTCAAGAAATGTGTTGCTTGACCTAAAAGAAAAACCATGGGAGCCAAACAATGGGTGATTAGCTGTTTAAGAATTTCAGCAAAATATAAAAACAGTTTAATGGCCAACTTTGTGGCCATCATGCTATTAATTTATACAGTGTATATAATCACTCGACAAGTTTGACTAAACTATGGACAAAGAGAAGAAGAGGTTAGGACCACCTTCTTTAATTAATGATTTTCTGTCTTAATACATGTTTTGTATGACCTTAAACTTGCAGTCATGTGTACACCGATTGCCCAAAAACCCAAAATAGTAAATCTTTGACTTAAGTTGGTCCATGATGCTGATAGGAATCTTAAATCATTTCCCTTGAACTTCTGCCAAATGATCATTAAAATGGCTTTGCTTTACCATAATTTTAAAAAATCTATCATGAATATACCTGTCATATAATCACTTGGGGTGCTTTTGTTTTGAAAACAAATATTATTGAAAAACATTTTTATTAAAAAAAGTTTTTTTCTTGTTTAAATTTGTTCTGGAAGATAATTTTTTTTTTTTTAAAAAAAAAAAGAGATTAAAGTTCTAGGATCTAGGTAATAGAGGAAAAGATGGTTTAAATGGTCATGATGGTTGTGTCGATGACCGCAGTAAAATGGTGGTTGTTGCGGTGGTGTTATAGTCTATAATGTTGAAGTCTGTAGATAGTCTCCCTAATCACTTACGGAAGGACCTGATCTATAACGTGTAGAAAACTTACCTGGTGACTTCAAGGAAAAATAAGGTAATCTCAACGCTGACCTTTAAGATAAAATAGAGAATTCATTAATGGATGACGTTGGTTGTAAGACAGGCACAGACGCCAGTAAATTATGGTTCTGATCAAGGTACTGTTGGACTACACACACACACACACACTTCGACAAGTACATCAATGAAATTGAAGACTTCTTAATAACGTAGTACATACAAAGATGCATTTTGCCAAATCCCAGGAAGAATATGATTTTATTAGGGGGTTTTATGTACAACCAGATGCGTTTTCACATTGACCAACCATGGTTACTATCCGGAGAAGCATAATATACATACATGGTTTAAATATTGCAGCACTCTTCTCTTACTGAAAAGCGTTCGATCAATTCAACTTCAGGCATCGACGGATACACTCACGGCATTTAGCTCAACGTGCTGCTTCCCCTCGCTCTGAGGATGCACGGTTACAGTAGCACAAGCCTCTGCGGGTGAAGATTGATAATCTCCTGCCTGAGAAATGCAAATTGAACTCACGAAAGGTTTTCTATTAACCATATTATCATGGTCATCTTGTTCTTCTGAAATGATTTCCCACTCCTCTTTAAGTGAAGTAAATTGTAATCCACTCTCTTTGTGCCTTTCCACTTCGAATGCAGTGGGTAGAATGACGTAATCATTTATTGGATTGTAGAAAGGATCAGAATCTGCCTTCAGCCAATGCTTTACAATCCTGAATAAATGATGGTCGCTGAGAATTCCACGGTGCTCACCAGGCACTCCAACCCTTGCTTCTGCATTAAGACCATCAGCCTGGAAGAAAGTAAAAATGAGGAAAAATACATAAGTTTAGAAAGAAGCATATTTCAAAATGCAAGCATCTTGTCCTTCAACAGCTTACATGAGCTAAAGCAGTGGCCAGTGAATAAAAGCTTATTCCTAGCGTGGTTACTTTTGTGAATTAGTAAATCAGAGAGTTAGTGAAAAGCAAGTCACAAACCTTGGCTGATTCAGCAGGAACTGTACCATCACCGTCAACACAAATGTATTTAGGCTGAAAACATATGAACAAAAATCAGCTTTTCTGACCAATTCAACAATCACAACAAAGTGTTCATACAAATGCACAATTTACTAAAAGAACTATCTGTTTGCTCTGATATCAACCAGAGATAGGAGCAAGTCAGAGAAATATCTGATCAGCTGATCCACAAAGTCCCAATGATCAGACATTTCTCTAACCTTAGGGCATTATGCGAGTATGCATACAAGAATTGTGTAGCACAACTCTTTAATAAAAAAGAATTAAAATACAAGAGAAGACAAACACAAGTATTCCATGTCTACTGCACAAGTTACCCATATAAGAAATGACATCATCAGAATAAGAGAGTATGAGATAATGACCTCACAAAATTGCAATTCTGGTAGATCAGCGACAGGTACCTCTGCGCTTCCATAGCTGCAGAACAGTACTTTGTGTAAGAGGCAATATACACAAATAAAATTGCAAGAAATGTTAAGACATCATCAGATAACGCAGAGCTAAGATGTTTAGAGAGTATGCTAGTGAGACAGGGGGTTTAGAATTTAGGGTTGCAGAATGAAGTTTAGGGTTTTTCTTATTTGCATGTTTTTTGGCTTTTTGACAGTTCAAAAGTTTTGGAAGTGGGTGGGGTGCATTGTGAAAGAAAGCTCCTTTTCAAGAGGGACAGGTGTGACAAAGGATCTCGTTAATCCTTGGCCGAGATTAAGGGATTAATTGAGTCCGAAAAGATTTAGTTATGACAATGATATGGTGGCTGAATCTCATGGAGTTTTAC
>Ga0325401_1003392_pt1 | contig 14592 bp, 14 predicted proteins | sample PopdelMetagenome_FD_205666 | JGI IMG/M metagenome (GOLD analysis project Ga0325401, IMG submission 205666) | Populus deltoides microbial communities from Bellville, Georgia, United States - Xylem-PdKOR-R2 | ecosystem: Host-associated > Plants > Phyllosphere > Stem > Wood/Secondary xylem | place...
GTTTGTGTGAGGCCAATTATATGGCTAATAATTTTGTAAAATAAGATGTGAGAAGAACATATACGTCTTCGTAGCTTGAATTTAAGAGTTAGTTTTGGATATACTCGAGAGTTTATTTTAAACAACTATATGGTGATTTGGTTTCAATTGTCTTTATATTTTACATATTTTTTGTATTTGTCTTGATTAGGTGTTGTTATGCTCACTACTAGAAAATCTACGAATATAAACAGAAACACTGACGGATGAATTCCATCAGTATATTGTAATAATTTTTACCGACCGAATTTTTTCTATTGCTAATTTCATCGGTATTTACTGACGGAAATATGTTGTCGGTATATACCAAGGGAATCCTAGTCGGAATGAAGGAAAAAAAATCCAAATAGTTTGATGACGTTTAAGTTTTTACATACGCTATTATCGACGGAATTACAATGGGATTCAAATAGACAGACCGTATAGTGATGTGCCATTTATACCGACAGAATTGCCAACAGAGTCACCGTCGGAATGATTCTATTGGTAAATCCATCGGTAATAGTTAATATATGACCTGCCGCTCGACCCTCCTCTCTCTCCTCCCTTATTTCTACTTTTTCCTTAAAAAACCTCTGCAACAAAACAGCTCCCCCACCCCCCCAACATCCCCCTCGTCTCAACACAACTCATCCTTCCACAACTTTTTCAGTCACAACAACACTCTATTGGACAACGTTTGTGTTCTGATTGAAATTTTATTGTAGATTTTTCATCTTAAGTAAGAAAATCTATCATTTTTTTTTTAATTTGAACATAATTTTAAAATGTTAATTTTTTTATTGCATATTTCTGTAGTATATGTATTTTGTTTAAGTGTTTACTTGTTTTATTGTTTTTTCTCAAACAAAGTTGTTGTATGGATTTATGATTTTGTACATGTTATGATTTGTTTTAGATTTTATAAAATTATATTTGTTTGTAAATTGTTGAAACTTATCAAATTACCGACTTAGGTGTGTTGTGATGAAATAAATAATAGATCCGTTTTATAAATTTGTCAATTTTATTGTCGAGTTGTAATTTTTGTAAATGTGTACAAATTTTTGTATGTACGTAGATAATTAATAATGAATTAAAAGAAGTATTAAAGTAGGTTTAATAATCTTGAGTTAAACCAATATTTTTTCAAATTTATTTAGTTAACGTAGTTAATTAATACTTGTTGTCATCATTATTTGATATAGATTCGATAGAAGTGATGAACAATCATTCATAGATTTATCAAGATTCACCCAATGATTGCGGATGATGGATTAGTGTAATGGGGTTTAGGGTTTTATTAATTACACAACATTTAATCATTTGTTCCTCATAAGATCATGGTAGAAAGAATGGCTAGGTCAACTTCTAGTGCTAGCAACGTGCATGGAGTTATAGATGACAACAACAATCCTTATAGAACTATGGTTATGGATGCGATGAGAATGAATCAGAGTAATGTCGGTCAATGTTCAATCATAGATGAAGAACCTAATGCAGATGCGGCTATATTTTTTAATCTTTTGAAAGATTCTAACGAACCATTATGGGATGGTTGCACAAATCCTAATAAATTATCAGTCGTTGCACATGTGTTTACCATCAAATCAGATTATAAGTTGAGTGAAGCTGGTTATGAAAAAATTGTTGAATGAGCGAGAAGCATTTTACCTGAAGGGAACATACTAAAAGAAAACTTCTATATTGCTAAGTCCATGATGAAACCTCTTGGTCCAGGATACCAGAAAATTAACATGTGTCCAAACTTCTGCATGTTGTACTACCTTGAAAATGCTGAGCTGATCGAATACAGGACATGTGGGCATTCTCACTATAAATCCAGAACTAACAAGGGAAGGATTTTTGTCACACATAAAAAACTTAGATACTTTCCAATCACACATAGACTGCAGAGGTTATTCATATCATCAAAGACTGCTGAGCACATGACATGTCACCAATCACATGATGTAGTGGATGGAGTGATGGTGCACCCTTCCGACGGTAAAGTATGGAAACACTTTAACAATGTGCATCCTTACTTTTTAGTTGAATCATGAAACGTGAGAAGCGAACTATTCCCCTCCCCTAGACACTGTTCATAGAACATCACACCAATGAAATTATCGATGGTTTGTGTTCATTGGTGTATTCCAGAGGAGAAGGGAATTGTTTCCCTCCCCTGGGCACTGTTCATGAAACATCACACCGATGGTCTGTCCGTCAATGTATTCCAAAGATAAAGGGAACTGTTTGCTTCACATATCGATGATGGCAATTAAACTTTACTAACTGAGTGGTAGGTTTTCCGACAGAATCACTGATGGACAGCGAATTCCAACGTGTTGGCAATTAATGCATCTCTAACTATTTACTATTTATTATTTTACCGACGAAATCATGAATGGACTGAAAAACATCTAGAGGGGTTTTTGAAATTTTTAGTGCGAAATGAAAATTTTAAGGGGACATTATGAAGGGAATCACCGATAAACAATTTAAAAATAATAATATTTAATAGTCTGTTGGTAATTTCATCCATAAAATCTAGTATAAAAACTCCATGAGCGCACCAGGCCTTCATTTTATTCGGTTGGCTTAAAAACATTGCTCTTCGTTTTATTCTCTAATTTTTCAATTTTATATTTCAAATATTAAGGCTACAAATTAAACCTCATTTCTCTTAACACAATCGACAGGTATTTGTGGTGAATGTTTTGACATATTTTCTTCTCATTTTTCTTCTTTTCTTTGATTTGTTAATAATGTTTTTGTTTTTGTTTTTTTTATATAACACATAGTTCAACTCTGAAACTAAGCACGCCATTAAGGTAAGAATTTTTCATACCTAAGGTCTAAATTTGTTTTTGTGTTGTTTTTTTTTGTCTATGTTTTTGTCTATATTGCAATATTTTTTTATTATTTTGTTGAATTTTAATTGTTATTGTCAAATTTATTGTTCAATATAAATTGAATATATAGGATTAAATTTAATTACAAAAAATTCTTGTCAATTTAGGATTAAAAATATTATCATGTAGAAAATGAGAATTTTCTATAAAATTGAATTATTTAAAATTATTGGTAGAAATTAAATAAAATCAATTTGTTTGTAGCATATATGTTGTCTATTTGCAGGACAAAAAATTTTAGGTAGTTTCTAGTATAGGAAAGGTGCTGCCGAATTTTTAAAAAAAAATTAAAATTGTTTATCCAAATATTTATCAAATTTGTGTAGATTCATATGAGAAAATCAAGTGCACGTCGTGAGCACATGATCGCAGCTAGTTCTTCTAGCAGCGATGATGACAATAATGTGTTATTAGGTGTCGACCAAGAAGAGACTTGAAGCACGTACATCAACTCACGACACTGCCTCTTTGAGTGCGGTTCCACAACGTAAAAGAGGTATCCCTTCATAGTAGGATCCATTCAACTGCAAGGATGAGGTGCATTGGAAAGACGACCTTTCAATGCAAGTCTGTTTTGCTTTGAGTTGGTTTATATTTAACAATTTATGAACAAATAATATTTCATTAAAATTATCAATTTTTAGGTTCACAAACATTGAGGCTGCCCGAATGATAACATCGACATTTAAATTGTCAATGGAAATTCTATTGTTTCAATGGAGTCAGGTTTCCAAACATCCTGATTGGAAGTCACAGGTCGATGCATGGTTTACAAGATTTAAGGTTAGTGTTAACTTAAAATATTTACTATTTTTTATGTTAATTCCTTTACTTTATTGAAATTATTGAATTTTATATATATATAAATGTTTATTGCAAGGCTAAATTTGAGTGGGATAAAGCAAATGATAATGTTGCGAGTGAGGTTTGAGAGAATCACATTGAAACTAGGTAACATAAAAAACAATATGATAATTTTTTTTGAATTTTAAATATTAAAATTTTATTTGTCGTTAACTCATTTGTAATATGTTTGAATCATATAGGTTGCGTGATATTTGGTATGAGACAAATCAAAAAAATATACCAAAGAAAACTCTACTAGGCTGGAATGACATGACGGTTTAGAAGGATTTCAAGCTGCCATACATCCCAAAGAATTTATGCAACACGTGATGTCCGAGCATTTCACATGATACTCACAGTCTGGTGCGAGGAACCAGAGCATGTAAATTCACGGTTTAGTTACCACGCATACCGGCGGCTCTGTTCTGTTTATTTCGCATGCGAAGTGAATGGTAAGACTTATTTTAATCACAACTATTTTTAATTAATTTTTTTATTTATAAATATATTTAACTGACAATAATTTTTTCTTTCAAACTATGATTCTTGGACGTGAGCCAAACCTAATAGAGCTTTTTGTGAAGATGCACGTGCGGAGTGAAAACCGCCAAAAAGAGGTGCAGTAGTTCATCAACAATCGAGCTCAACACTTTATGGTATGTTTTTTGAACCATTTTCAATCATAAGTTATTATTTTCTTGAATTTGATGATTTCATTTTTTATTTCTAGGAGACATATAACAGTTGATTGAATGAGAGATACAAGGACAATTCTTCGACCCACTTGGATTTTGATCTGGATTTGTGGATGGAAACAGAATTGTCTGGTAGACCCAATAGAAATTGAGTGTATGGACTCCCAATACTACAACCGAGAACTTGCGGATGGCTTGTAGTGTTTCAATCGTTGGGAGGTTGCAATCGATATCGAGCACTTAGTCTCTGGAGTTCGCGGCCTTGTTATAGCAAGGAGTGCAAGAACATACAACCCATCTAAATAAAAAAAATATGAATGACTCTTTGCGGATTATAAAGAACTCCTCCGAATGGTTATGGATATTAGATCACAAATTGGTGATACACGTGCACCTCCTTATTGGCTCTATGGTCTCGAGAATGACTAGTCTCCTCCTTCAGCACAACCTTTGTTTTAGTTTCATTGTATTTGAATGTATAAATTTGTAATACATATTTGGCTTTCATATTAAGATAATTTATTTTTGCATACTTGAATTTTATACAAATTTAATTTTTTTAAAATTATTTTCTTTTTCTAGTTAATAGATTTTTTTAAAATAGATTTTTTAATTATTATGGACGGAGTTACCAATAGACTCATTTAAAAGTATCTATATATTAGTTCCAAATATTTTTTTATATCTCAACTTATGATAACAATACTTTTTTTCATAAAAAAAAAAAGAACACCAAATATACTACCCTCAACAATTATAATTAATGTCCAGTGTTAATAGAGCATCAACCATGAATATTTAATAACAATTTTTTGATTAAATAAGAATATCATAATTATAACCACTTTATAATTTCATTTGCAAAATATTTTTATCCGAAGAACTTTATATTTACTCTAAACTCAATTAAAAAAATTGTTAATAATAAATATATCTTATATAAATAAAATAAATATTACATATATGATAAGAATCATGTCTTGTGTTTTAAATTACATAAAAAATTCGGTAAAAAACTAGAGGAAGTATGAAAAGATGGGCAAGTTATGATTTTGGTTGCGTGAAGAATTTTTATAACTCAATTTAATAGTTTTTTTTAAACTATTTTTTTTAAAAAAATAAATAGTTACTTGTTTGTTTTACCTTAATGACTAAAATCTAACATATATGTAAAATATGTTTAAATTTAGACATAACAAGAAGAAGTATTTAACATTATGTTTGAATAGACACCTAATGCTAAAAACTAAAACATGTATATTTAATCACTAATTTCTTTCACTTAAATCTCGAACAATTTTATATGCAAACCAGCGACGGCGGGGTCCTCCAACGAATAAACACGAAGTATTTTATTATAGATGCAAAAAGCAAGGCCGTCGACCTGCGCTCCTTCTAGTTGACCCCTAACCCATGGCGAGGGCTAGGCGGTGGGAAATGGCCAAATGGGGCTAGTCGGTGGGGCACCACGAGTACGCCACTGACAAATGAGTGGCCCTTCTAGTCCACGAGAGGTGGCTGCCAATCTTGTTTTTGTCCATTTCCTAGTTGATCTTTTTTGAATTAAAATCCAACTACGTGGTGCTGTGTTAGCAACCCGGGAAGGCCTCAGTACATACCGACCTCATCACTGTCTGGCTACGAAGCAGAATGCATGGTTAGTTCTTTTCTAATCTCAGAAGAAAAAAGAAGCAAGTGTTGATCTCTAATAAATCATGGGGTGATGTACGTGCTGCCATAAATGCTTCATGCCAACCCATGTATATCATCGTTGCTCTGTTAATTAATTTATTATTCTTACTATTATTATCAACAACCAAAGGCAAATCACTCTTCCTTTCATCGAAAAAGTATTATTTATTTTTTTTTAATTTTATTATTTAATATTAAATTTATTAATGATTGAACTTCATAATTTATTTCCATTATCTTTTTATAAGATTATCATAGTTTCATAATTCGAGTTAAAAGTTTTACGAGTTAAACCAACTAACTCGAGTTTTTTTATCCTTTTTATAATTAAATTATTTTTTTCAATTTTATCATTCATCATTTAGGTTGATTGAGAATAAAACTTTACAAATTTGTTTCAGTTTACTTTCTATGAGGTTATATCAATCTCATATCCTAAGTCAAGGGTTTGACTGGTTATACCGAGTTGACATAAGTCTTTTTTTGTTTTTTTAATTGATTTTTTTCAATTTTATCATTTAATTTCCCTCCTGACAAAGTACTGTTTATTGGAATAATACCTTTTTTTCATCATTTAACATTATATTTATTGAAGATTGAGTTTCATAATTCATTTCGATTTACTTTCTATAAGATTATTCTAGTTTAATGACCTGATTCACGAGTTTTTTGGAGGTTAACTCAAGTTTGTTTTTTGCTTTTTTGTAATTGTATTCTTTTTCAATTTTATCTTTGACCATTTGAGTTGATTATGAATTAAGTTTTATGATTTCTTTTTTTGTTTGATTTTTATGAGGTTATCTCAGTCTCATGACCCGGGTTAAGAGTTTGACGGGTTAAATCGAGTTGACTCAGATTTCTTTTTTGTCCTTTTCTAATTGATTTATTTTTCTCAATTTTATTATTCAAAGTTGAATTTATTGATAATTGATTTTTATAATTTTTTTTATTTTCTTTCTATTAGGTTATTCTAGTATTATAATCTACGTTTAACGAGTTAACTCGGGTGTTTTTTTTGTCATTTTTAATGATTTTTTTTTTCAATTTCATTCTTTAACATTGAGTTTATTGAGAATTGAACTTCAATATGTTTTTTATTTGTTTTCTTTGAGTTTATCATAGTCTCATGACTTGACTTATAAATTTCAAATGTAATCTGAGTTGACCCCAATCGATCTAATATTTTTTCATCTAAATATTTTTTTTAAAATGATGTCGTTTTGAAATTTATTTTAGTCAAATTATCTTTTTCTAATTATCCAAGTTGCCTTTTGAAACGCCCCAAACCTTTTACTGGAATTTGCACATTTTCAACGATTATGTTAATGAAAAATGGGGAATTTTTTCTCTTTTTATAATATTATAAAGACATAATTTAGTGTAGTTACAACACTTTATAAATTACAAGCATAAACTAGTCTATAATTACAACAGTAATCAATACCAGAATCTATCTGATAAGAAAAGTCTAATAGCTCGATAACTTTTGTATAAGGACTAAGGCCTTCAGAAGAAGATACCTGTAAAACACATAAGACCATGAAAATTGCCTTAAGTAATTACATCATTATGATTATTATATTTTACAACTATATGAATAAAATCATTATCATTAGCCCTTTCTATAAGCACATTAATCTATGTTTTTTTTTAAAAAAATTAATTCATTATCATCAACTATTGATGAGCTCTTCTTTTCCATTAAACACATTTAACCATTGTCAACACACATGTAAACTTCCTTTTGATTTACCATATATTCCATAACCCTTCTTAGTAATTTTTTCCACTCACCTCTTTTTTGTTTATTGAATCCATTATAACGTTTCCATTTCATATTCCCTTTCCACATCGTATTTTATCTGTACCCATTTTATCTTATAAGTGTATTTAGTTCATTTTGTTAATTCATTTCATAACCCCCTTAATTCATATCACATTTCATTTCTAATTACCATCATATGCCCTCTCAGCTTTCACAACCAACTTAAATCATTAGTTCATCTCATCATCCATTTATATTATTATTGACTTATCAATATCACTCTTAGTCTCAAGGACTATCAAGACTAATCCAATTAAAATTTTAAACTCAATATACTTCCAGTTAATTCTAGCTTGAACATACATATCTTCTATTCTCATATACTTTACACTCATCAGGCTTCTTCAATTTTTTTTAATCTTAAGTATTTCTTAAACTTATATATGGAACATTTCAATGTTTTTTTTTTCCAACTTAAATATTTCTTATATCCATTGGTGGCAAGTTCCAATATTTTTCCATCTCAAATATTTCTCATGCCCCTTTAAGACACATTATATTATTTTTCTCACTCAATTAATTTTCGTGCTCATTTATAGCACATTTCAATATTTTTCCAACACAATTATTTCTCATGCCCATTTATAGCACATTACAATATTTTTTCCCCACTCAATTATTTTTCATGCTCGTTGGCTCATTTAAATAATAATTATGTCTTATCCATACATTTCTAGATTTATCCATTCATCCATAAGTTTGATTAACACTTTAATCAACTTATTAGATTCATTTGATCCACTTCTGTATTTGAACTCATACTTTTTATTGTTCATAATCACTAATTATTTTAGGAAACTGTAACTCATACTTCAAGTCTAATAACCCTCACTATTGTAGTTAGGTTAACATTTAAAATACTAGGCCTATCATTACGACTGATTTAAACTTTCACATATTAAATTTCACCATTGTTGTTAATTTTATTTTTCTCAAATCCAATTTTCATTGTCTCGGTTCATTTAATTTTTATATATTATTTTTCTATTATTATGTGTATCTCGCCTATCATTTATTTTCTTTTCTTGATTTTAACACCAGTCCTTATTTTTACATAATGGGTCCAATAATGTTGATATTGCTAACTTGATTCATTTGATCATTTGTATAAAATAGCAATCCAAGTTGTTGAAGAATGGATGATTTCTTAAGATCGATACATGGTTGCTTAGCAAGCATCTAAATAATCACTGAATAAGGTCCGTCTTGTAGTATATAAACATTTATAATTTTTTTTGTATGTGATTACAATCCTATTTTAATAAATTATAGAGGTTGAAATCAGTAGAAAATTTGAATAGCCAAGCATGATGAACTGGTCAACAAATGTGTGCACATAGATAAAGAAGGGGTCAATATCAAGAAGTTAGCTAAGAGCATGATAAGTGTTGATAAAGAAATGATAGAAAATGATAACTTTACAAAGAAATCAGATGTTAATAAAGAGAAGAGTTGGTTAACCAAAATTAACATAAAGGAGAGCCCAATATACAATATAGTTAAATGAAGAAAGGAGTGCTACAAAAGCTGTTGAATCTAACATAAATGACTATAAGAAAAGAGTTGATTATTTAAAAGAACAACTCATGGTGTTACGATCTGAGATAAAAATTCAAGAGGAAGAGCTGATGGTGTTAAAAGAACAATACTTTAGAATGGAAAAATAACTACATAGATCCAAGCAAGAGCATCAAGAATGTCCAGATTACATCAACAATTTTTGAGTTCTAGATTAACTCCAAAATAGTTGAGCTTGGCATAAAGAGGGAGGAGCTGCAAAGAGCAATAACTAAAGTAACATATCTGAAAAAAAAAAAAAAAAAAAAAAAAATACGAATGCTTGAAAGAAACAGTGAGGCTTTAACTTCCAGTATTGGTGTAGTCCTAGTCACAGACAACATTTTATTCCATGACTAGATAAGACAAATGAAAAGGCAGGTTGAGCAAGCAGCACGTTAGGCCGAGAGATTACAACAGCAGGCTACCCAAGTTAGATACAACCACTATTTTTATTATAAATATAGCTAATAAAGGCAATGCTTTCTATGAATAGTGATATATAGTTTTTTCTAACTTTTCTAAGTTTGTTTTATAAAAAAATGTATGAACTCTTTTTATTATATGTAATGCAAGGATCGCAAATTAGATTCTCTTTCATTTAATGTGTTTGGAATTCAATCATGATAAGAACTTGATGAAATACTCTTTTATAACAATCAACCAAAATAAAAAATCTTGCCTAAAATCAAGAAAATAGAAGTTGTGAATCAATTTCAAAGAAGCTAACCCATATCGAACATAAACATACATAAACCTCAACATGCAAACATTTTAGAGTTTTACATGTCATGTATGCACATGCAGGAGAAATTTAGGCCTAACCTTTTAACGCTGCCCTTCACCAAGAAGTATATGGAAAACAATAAAGACATTCAACTTGGATAGAAGCAGGATAATTTTTTGAAAAAGGAAGTGGTTCAATAAACCGACACGTCAGGAAAACTATTCGCTTCTGAAAGGATACGCTCCCAACACATAGAATCCAATATGAAGAACATGCCTTTTTTATCCCTTCACACACCATCATCATAAGAAAGTTTTAGATAATTATTTGATCAATAAAAATTCACAAAATCTCACTTCTGACACCATATTCATGTTATCTTGTTTCCAAATTCACTGTAAATTATTGCAAACCAGATACATCAAACACCTTCACTTTTGTTCCACTTCAATATCATAAAAAATCTAAAAATGCTAGTTTTCTACCATCTTAATTCCCCTTAATAATATTTTTATAAATGCCCATCAAATAGTGCCTCATCATTTTTGTCCATTTCCTAGTTGATCTTTTTTGAATTAAAATCCAACTACGTGGTGCTGCGTTAGCAACCCGGGAAGGCATCACGACATACCGACCTTATCACCGTCTAGCTACGAAGCAGAATGCATGGTTGAAATCTCTAATCTTGGTGTGGTGTCCGTACTGCCATAAATGCTTCATGCCAACACAACTCATGTATATCTTCGTTGAGCCTATGGCTGCGCCCAGGGTAAGGCTCTGGTAATTAATTTATTATTCTTACTATTATTAACAACAACCAAAGGCAAATCATTCTTCCTTCCATCAAAAAAGTATTATTTAATTTTTTTTTAATTTTATTATTTGATATTAAGTTTATTGGCAATTAAGTTTTATCATTTATTTCGATTCTCTTTTATTTGAGACTATCATAATTTTATAAATCGAGTCAAAAATTTTGCGGATTAAACCGATTAATTCGAGTTTTTTTTGTAATTGAATTATTTTTTTTTAATTTTATCGTTCACCATTAACGTTGATTGAGAATAAAACTTTATAATTTGTTTCAGATTACTTTTTGTGAGGTTATCTTAATCTTATGATCCAAGTCAAGGGTTTAACTAGTTAAACCGGGTTGACTCGAGTCTTTTTTTGTTTTTTTTAATTAATTTTTTTTTAATTTCATTATTCAATTCCCCTCCTGACAAAGTACTATTCATTGGAATAATACCTTTTTTTTTCATACTTTAACATTAAATTTATTGAAGAATGAGCTTCATAATTAATTTTGATTTCCTTTCTATAAGGTTATTTTAGTCTAATGACCTGATTCACAAGTTTTGCAAGTTAGCTCAGGTTTTTTTTGTAATTGGATTCTTTTCCAATTTCATCATTAACCATTTGGGTTGATTATGAATTAAGTTTCATGATTTCTTTTTTTGTTTGATTTTTATGAGGTTATTTTAATCTTATGACCCGAGTCAAGAGTTTAACGGGTTAAACCAGGTTGACTCAGATCTTTTTTTTGTCATTTTTTATTGATTTATTTTTCTCAATTCTATCATTAAATATTAAATTTATTAAGAATTGAGCTTTATATTTTTTTTTCTTTCTATTGGATTATTCTGATATCATGATCCAGGTTTAACAGGTTAACCCAGGTTGACTCGGGTGTTTTTTTGTCATTTTTAATGATTTTGTTTTTCAATTTCATTCTTTAACATTGGGTTTATTGAGTATTGGCCTTCAATATGTTTTTTTTATTTGTTTTCTTTGAGTTTATCACTGTCTCATGACTTGAGTTATAAATTTCAAATATAACCCCAGACGATCTAATATATTTTTATCTAAATATTTTTTTAAATGATGTCGTCTTGAAATTTATTTTAATCAAACTATCATTTTCTGATTGTTCATGTTGCCTTTTGAAATGCCCAGAACCTTTTAATGGAATTTGCATATTTTCAAGAATTATATTCATGAAAAATAGGGAGTTTTTTTCTCTTTTTTATAATATTATTGTTATACGTGTGTCGCGTCATGGCGATCTACCACTTTGTTTTAGGTATCGAGAAAATAGGGGAGACAAAGATTCCTTGTGTTTTATCAATGTATATATGGAATTGGAGTTGCCACATAATATTTTAATCACTAGGAACTCTAATTGGTCTTAGAGATCAATCACGGGGACTGGTTGCGTAAATGGAAGGTATTGACACTCCAAATACGTCTTACCTGAGGTAAGCTGCATTGTTTAATTGTCTTATATATGCTAAGGTATTATTGTTTTTTATTTGTTGGTCTGTTTAAGGTTCAAGAAAAGTCTTCCTCAGTAAAGAGGTTTTTATCTTATAAAACCTAATTGTTTTATTGTCAACAAAAGAAACTAATTTTTATTTAACATTAAGAATACGTTTTACGTGTAATTTCGTAAACCCAGTTATTAAAAGAAAACAAATAATTATTTTGGAATTTTTGAAATATTAGTCAAATTCTTGTGACTTTAATAAACTGATTATTAAAGCTAGAAATGCATGCTAAGACATATTTTTTTGAACTTTTATTGTATAAAAATACAATATGATTTTTTTTATTTGATAGACTTGGTTGTATGCATGAAAACAAGGCTCTTTTTTATAGATATTTTTTTGCAACATTTCAAAGAAAATTGGGTATTTTAATATCGAATTTGTATTTTTACAGTATAAAAATGCCAACCAATATTAATCCAAAATGGTGGAAAAATATGCTAGAAAACCACAAATTGTTTTTGAAAGGATTTTGGAAATTTTATGAAATTTTCTTTGTTGTTTTCTTTTTAAAAAATAAAATTTATAATATATAACATTATATGTAACAATCCCAAAATTTTCTAGCAATATATTTTGAAAATTCATAATATATATTTTTTTTCAAAAAAATTTAAGTAGGGTTTCCCCTAATTTAGCCTATTCCAAGTTATTGATAAAATCAACATCAGTCCCTAATCAACCATTTCCACAATTCAATATTCTTATTATACTCTAACATATCTTAATCAACAATATTTCACATTCTCTAACATATCAACTCAACGAATAATTATTTTACTAAAATGAAGAAAGAGTTATCTTATCCATGATACACAAACCATAGATTATAGACTTAATATACTTCCTTCAATCATATATAATCTTTTAAGTATTGTTTATCACAAATAATATTAACTACATGCTTTTATATATATATATATATATATATATATATATATATATATATATATATATATATATATATATATATCACCATTATAATTAGAAAATATTTACACAACAGAGTGCAAGTTAAATAAGCTAGTCCATTTAAATTCATACATACACAACATTATAATCTTCAAAATATACAGATAATAATATTATTATCTACAATTTACATATCCAAAAGATTTACTGGTAATAGAAGTAAACTCTAAAACTACTAGGAGGCGCGGTATTGAGATGAACCTGCATAATGATTTAAAAGATAATCATTGTTAATTAGAGTATTTACATTTGCATTAACATATAAATATATACATTAGTTACTCACAAAATTTTCATATTTACTATCATCTTTCAAGTACTATTCACAAATCAATAATCCAAAATTCAAACAAGTCCTCATCATAGAACTTCAGTTCCAAACCAGGACACCTGGACTACTAGCACTAGTTTCATACCAGCACAACTGGCCCACTAGCTGCCCATTCACAAGACACCAGTTCCATACCAGGATACCTGGTCCACCAGTTGCCAATTCACAGGGCACCAGTTCCATACCAGGATAGCTGGTCCACAAGGTACCCATTCACAGGGCACCAGTTCTATTACAGGATAACTGGCTCACAAGTCTTCCATTTTCAAAATAAATTATCATGAGAAAATCTACCAGCATTCCACATAATATTTCATTGATCGAGAGAAAATTTAAATATCTAAAGTTTAGAGAAAGAAAAGAATATTCAAGATATTAAACACCTACCTGGTGTTTGCGTCCTACTAGCTGAACTTGTTTGCTGAATGGTTCCTATAGCCTCATCCACTCCTGCAAGTTCATTTCATTACCAATTAAATTTTATTTCAACAAAATCAACTTGTCATCAATTTAATTATTTCATCAACAACATCACCACAAAACCACTTTACTTATCAAACCAGCAAAACAACTCACTGTTAATTTAATTACTTCATCAACACATCACCACATAATTCATTTAATTTTCAACAACAATATCAACTCATCACTAACATAATTCTTTCATCATCAATATTACCACATAAC
>Ga0325401_1003393_pt1 | contig 14592 bp, 9 predicted proteins | sample PopdelMetagenome_FD_205666 | JGI IMG/M metagenome (GOLD analysis project Ga0325401, IMG submission 205666) | Populus deltoides microbial communities from Bellville, Georgia, United States - Xylem-PdKOR-R2 | ecosystem: Host-associated > Plants > Phyllosphere > Stem > Wood/Secondary xylem | place...
GGACCACTTGTGTATTGAAAGAGACTCTGTCTTTCTTCCTTCATCTTCCCGTGATTTGAGGCGGATTATTCTCCTTGTGCATGTTTTAAGAAAATTTATGAAATTGATTTAACTAATTCGGACACAGGCCGATGCTACTGGGCCCAGGAAGCTTACAGGTGTAGAACAAGAGGCATTAAACCCAGCAGCTAAGCTAAAGTAAGGACACCAGCCCAGCCCTGCTCTGCGAGACCTATCCTAGACAGAGATCTATCCACAAAGACGACTCTTCCTGCCGTTAAAGTTTTTTAAGGTTACTCGGCCATTTTCAAACTACTTTTCATGTATCCACATGTAATTGAGGTATAATTCACTGCTTCAAATTAAAATAATCTGATTGTTGCAAACATTATGGTCCTTTAGGACCAAGGACTCCTTGGTAAGGAGACTGCACATTCTACTGCGACCACCAATCTACGGCTGGATTTGAAGTCCCAACTTCCAACCACTGTAAACATCCGACAATGAAGGTGCACTGATCCCTTTTCACTATCTACTGTCAGCAAAGTAATTAAACCCGGCTATGACTCTTCACTCGTTTCAGAGTTAAGGTTATTGGTTAGATGGGTTCAAAATAAAGTCATTTCACTCTTTTTTTTTTTTTTTTTAATAGTAAAACAAAATATTGTTTTGATTTTTTTTTAAAATCAAACCCGAGTTTTAATTGGATGTATCAAGTTGCAAATAGATATGCTAGGTCACTATCGAGTCAATTTCTATCCAATTTTTTTGAAATTCAACTCGGATTTAATTTTAAATTGACCCACCAAGTTAGATTAAATTTAATAACTTTGCTTGGTAGGTAAAACATAGTTTTTGTAACAATCCCAAATTTTAAACATGATTTCAACATAATTAAAATTTCAATGAGATGGAAAATCCGAAACTTTCTTTTTTATTCCTATGCAATTCTAGCAAAGTTTCCTCTAGAATATCAATATCAAGTTAGACTATATAATCAATAAGACTTTACAATCATTATATCTACATGATTTAACCATCCCATACTATGATTAAAGTATCAATACGAAGTGTCTTGGACGCCCACAATCCTATCCAAGACAACTAGTTAAATATTAATCTCAGTCATTAGACACATTGACACTACCAGTTCCATTATGGATAATTAGTCAAATATCAATCATGATCGTCAAATATACTAACATCATTAGTCCTATTCTAAAAATCTAGTCAATTATCAATCTTGGTCGCCAGACTTACTAACATCACTAGTCTCATTCCAGGTATCTAGTTGATTTGTAGCTTTTCAATATTCATGTTACAATTAATATAATAGCATAACTTAATTAAATAAATTGTAGTTGTTTGGTATCATAAGTTTAAGCATAATAAATGATCATAGTGTAGAGCATTTGCCCGGTGCTTGTACTCGAGTAGAAATTCTTCATTGCTAATTAAATCTTGCAGCCTCTCCTATTTCAACAGGAGTAACATATCATATACAATTCAATTATTATGAAAATTCAATTCAAATTCAAATTCATATTTCAAACTCAAGTCTCAAATAAATGCTAAGGAAAACACATAGTTTACCTTCTTAAATATTCTTCATTAACGTATCTTTTAATATACTATTTTACTTTACGTAGAAAACATTACATACATTTTCTTCACTTAAGTCAAATCCCTTTTCGTTTTCCTTCTCTTTTCTTTTATTAAAAGTTGACCAGACATCCCATGTAAAAGAGGTATGAGTTTTCTTTACAATAAAATCCCTAACTCCTAAACAAACTCATCAATTTACACATTTAAGCAAGGTTTTCTTATCAATTTGGTTAAACCAAATCTATTATTACTTTATGCTGCATAGACCGAATCTAGCTTCTAAGAAACATATTTTCATTCACAAATTCCAAGCAATTTGGTATATGATTCAAACCATGGCTTCATTCAAATTTATCATAATTAACACTTCATTTCTACTTTACCCTTTATTTTTAATATATCTAAACATAATTCAACCATCAATTAAATAAAAAACTTACATGTTCATTAATTTCAGGACCTGTGAGATTAGTTGAGATACATACAAACTGATCCGGACACTCGCGTTAATTAAAAATAAAAAAATTGTATTCCATTTTTTTCATAGCATGTGGCTGAAACCTCATTTCTTAAGAAATGCATCTATTTTTTTCTCAATTTCTTTGCAATTAATACATTACTCATTTATTTAACATCTAAATAACACATTTCAACATGAATCAAACGTCAATTTAACCAACCAATTCAAATTCCTATATAATCCTTCTTGGCCGAATAAAGGTACAAAGAGAGAACACATTTTGCAACAATCCAAGCATTGCCTAATTATTTTGTACCTATCCTAACGTAATTCTATCCAAATTTCATAGCAATTAAATCAAACAAATTCAAAACCCTATTCTAAACCCTAGCCAAAACTTCATTACATGAGGAATGCATGTTTACTCTTTAATATTTCTTAATTAGCACTTTACTCATCATAATTCCACACATGTTAACATGTTTTAAACATCAAACAATGGATTCAAACAATTCTTTTTAAGCCGCGTTTGTTTTTTGAAAAGTGATTTCTGAAAAATCACTTTCCAAACTTTCATGTGTTTGTTTGTCATTAGGAAAGTTGGTGAATGGAAAAAATTTTCAAGTCAAAGGAAAATTTAGTTTAATTTCTAGAAAAGTGTTTTCCTTTTATTTTTAGGCGGAAAACACTTTCCGGAAGTTGTGAAAATTTAGAAATGTCATATTATTTGCTGATTATATCAAATTTGGTCCTTAAACTTTTGATTGCTATATATATATATATTTTTTTTGAATATTTATTTTTTAATTTCATCCCTTAAAATTTAATTTTTATATTAACTTTGGTTGTCATTTTTATAATTGTTATTTGCTTTTCTCTTATAATTTTTTAATTGAAATTTTTTATCTATCAAATTTGGTCCTCATTCTTTTGACTGTTACTTATTTTATTTGAAATAATTTATAAAATGTTAATTATTATTATTTTAATTTCTTCATCTTTCAATTTTTTTATTTTTTAGATTTGATGTCTATTATTTTGATTATTATTTATTTTATTTGAGATAATTTATAAAATTATATTTTTTTTCAATTCTATTCTCATTCAACTTTTTAATTTGTAAGATTTGTTTCTCATTATTTTAATAAACTTGAAAAAAATAAAATATTAATAAGTTATTTTCCAACTCATTTTCCATGATATAACCAAACACTGGAAAGTGTTTTCCAACTTATTTTTCATTACACTACCAAATATCAAAAAATAATTCACTTTCCCGGAATTCACTTTCCAAAAAAACTATTTTACAGCAAATAAACGGGTCTTAGAATTCAAGTTTTCCATAATGAACATCAATACCAAATTCTCACAAATACATAGCAAAACTTTTAAATTAGCTTAGATTAGAATTCTTTACCTCTTAATAATGCTAAAACTAAGAAAATCTGACAATGTAAGACTTCAATTTGACAAGGAGAAGGAGTCAATTTCCCAAATCCATTGATTTTAAACAACATAAATCTTGTTTTAAAGAAAAATTAAACGTTAAAAACATACCTTATATGAATCTAGGACAATCATATTTATATATATCAAGGTATTCTTGTATAAAATTTGATACACTTAAATTCTCTATCCCGGCCATTTGGAATATTATGTAATTTTTTATAATATATTTTTCAATTTTAAAAATGAAATAATAAGATGAAAGTAAATTCATGGCCAATAAAAATCATAAGAGTAAATCCACTTTTGATTTAAAATTTTTCTCAAACCAATTTAGATATTAAATTTATTTTTAAATAATTCTAAAAACATATTTCTATATAAATATAAATAGTAGATTTAGGCAATTTAATAATTCACACTTCAATCTAAATCCATGTCTAGCCTTTTAACCTTAATGGCGTACTATAGTCCACGGACCACAACTACGATTTGTCCACTACCCAAACCATTAAACGAGCTTAGCAAGTAGCAACAGCCTGCAAGTCCAAAACCATAAACCCCAACACTTGCACTTTCCCTGTCTCTGCAACCACAAGTGAGGGAGAGCTCAAAAAGCAGGAAGACCCCAAGAAAAAATGGCCACGAACTCAACCTTTCAGTTATTCTCTTCATCATCCGCAGCGTCAGGGTTCTTTGATTCTTCTACAGAGCCTCCTCTTCCTCCCCCTCCTCCTCCAGTTGAAGTTCTCTCCTCTGAGGTATCACCCATCTATCCATAAGTACATCCTTCCATCCATCAATACATCAATACATACTGATTGACTTGGGTATGATTTTTACAGGTTTCTTTGAATGTTAAATGCTCTGTGGAGTCGGTTAACTTAGAAGATGGTCTTACTTTACTCAAGGTCAGTTTTTTTGCTCTTGTTGTAAAGCTTTTATTATTTTTCGAAACCTGCTTATTGTTAGGTGTGCTTGATAGGGAATGAAAGTTTGGATTTTGATTTGATTAAAGTGAGTTGTGAGCGAATTAATTTTTGGGTTTTGTTTTTTTGTAGGGAAGGGTTAGTACTAAAGAGGTTTTTGGGTTGCCTAACTCAGATTTAGTACCTGGTGTATATGAAGGTGTGCAAAGATTGATTCTTTTTTGTTGCATTTACTTGATTTATTGTATTTTTTTTTTTGTTTCTATGCTTTCTGCTTTTGTTTATGATACGTTTTGTTTTTTGGGATGCAGGGGGGTTAAAGCTTTGGGAGGGTTCACTAGACCTTATTAATGCTCTTCAAGCAGAGGTTCGAAATGGCCATTTATCGTTTAGTGGAAAGCGAGTTTTAGAGGTGGGAACATAATTTTCAGGTGATTCTATGCTATTTTGCATTGCTTCAATATGCTGATACTATGGTTTGGCTAGAGTTCGTTGTTGTTGACTACTTTAAATCTAACCCTTGTCGCTGCATGAGTCTAATTGCTGCTACTTTTATTGTTGGAACATTATGCATTTTGGGTTCCTCCCAGCAGATTGTAGCTGTTGATCTTTTGTGTCATCTATTCTATCAATATAATAGTGAGATAAGGGTTACAAACTTAGTGTGGTTCCAGGGCTTTTTTTTATTTTAAATGTGAACTGTAAAGCTATGCAAAGCCAGGGAGCTACAGAACTTCGCCTCAAACTATAGGTTTTAGTCTGTAAGCTTGTAATTTTAAGGGAATTTACTGTAGTTCTTGTCAAGATTTAGCTAAGAATATTATGAAGGGAGAACTTTTTGGTCATCATAAATGAAGATTGTGAAATGTTGTGTGACATATTTCTTTTATTGCATCATCTCTCTTTACTTGTTTGTTCTTCCTGAGTCTTTGCACTTGTTTCAGCTTGGGTGTGGCCATGGACTTCCTGGGATCTTTGCGTTCCTTGAGGTAAGTTTTTGCATCTTTGACATCACTATTTTAGATGAAGTTCCTGATCCTGGAAAATCTACATCGTTCTTGAGCTTCTTGTTCTGCTGAATCAGGGTGCTAGTGCTGTACATTTCCAGGATTTCAATGCTGAAGTCCTTCAATGTCTCACCATTCCCAATGTAAATGCCAATCTTTCAGAAAAATTGAGCCCTTCTACAACAGAAGATGCAAGTTCTGATACTGAAGGAGAACTACGTTTCTTTGCTGGTGACTGGAGCCAAGTCCATCAATGTCTTCCTCATGCTAACAAAAAAGAGAAGGACCTTAGTTGCAGCTTAGGGCATAGTCCACATTCTGGTTATGATATTGTTTTGATGGCAGAGACAATCTATTCAATCTCTGCTCAACACAATCTCTACAGCCTTATAAAGAAGGTATTGCTTGATTGCGTTAGTGGTTATTCTCTCTTTTATGTCATGAACTTGATAGTTTTGAGCTCTGAAAGTGTTCATTTGCAGTGCTTGAGCCATCCTGGTGGAGTTGTATATATGGCAGCCAAAAAGCACTATTTTGGAGTAGGTGGAGGAACACGACAATTTCTGTCTATGATAGAAAAAGATGGTGAGCTAGTCCTTTTGGGATGATTGTACAATAGTTTAGTACGTACAGTTGTGATTGATTCTCTCCCCCTCTATTCTGCATTTATGTGCTCATGCAGTATCTCCTTTCTAGCTGTTTCATGTACTACCATGCTTATTTTAAACTGTTTGTACATAAAAGTTAACCTAAGATTGAATTATGTAAATGCATGTTACCTTTGTTGTCTGTCATTCTTGTCCCCTCATGTTCTCTCATGTTTTATCGTAAAGATACACCCATGGAGGTTTCTGTATATGGCAATATCTCAGTAGATAGCCATTCTTTTTTAATTAGGTGCTATGGCTGCAAGTCTTGTTGCTGAAGTTGCAGATGGATCGTCTAATGTCCGTGAAGTGTGGAAGCTCTCAATTTAGCAGACCAAGACCTCCAATTAAGCTCTCAATGTCTAATGCAAGATGTGGCCATTTGAGCTCCTATACGTGGGTATCAAATTCAATAAATGATACCTGGTATACTAAGAACATGGCTGGAGATATTTATTGATGAGATTAGAGGGCTGCCATCTCATTTGCTCTCTGTACTGCATAAACTTTTTATTTAAATCTTCTGAGATTGTATGTCAAGTCTCGCATAGCTGACCATAGATAGTTGCAATGAAATTTTACTGAACTTTGTCCAAGAATTGCAGTTATTTTGCTTAAAATTTAACGAACTGGGAGTCTGGCTGGACATCTTTGTTTCATGGCTGTCAATATTTGGGCTGCTCTTATAATTTAGCATTTGTATTCCAGCTTGGTATTACATGCAGGTTTATTGATGAGTTCTTTGTGCTAAAATATGATACTGATAAATCTTGAGGTTATATACAAGTGTTTAAAACTGGACGTCTTGAATGAACTTCTCACATTTTGGATATAAGTACTTATCTTTCCCGATCCCTGGCCAGGAAGTTAATATTAGGGCTCACTTTTATTTGATATTGCGGTTTAATTATGTCTTGAAAAAAAAATTAATTTTTTTTAGCTTCAAATTAATTTTTCTTTAATGTTTTATAATTATTTTAATGCGTTAATATTTAAAATGTATTCTTAACTGCTGGGACTGGGAGCAGATTGGTCGGGTTGAGACCCAAAGATAGCAATTTGTCAAAACTCTCAACGAGCGTGCGATGGTAACTGTATACTAACAGGCTAGGGAATTGGGATAGTATATCTAAAACCTCACTGCCTTTTCGATAAAAAAAGGAAACGTAGAGTAGGGGGCATTCCGAGAATCGAACTCGGGACCTCTCGCACCCAAAGCGAGAATCATACCACTAGACCAAATGCCCGTTTCATTAACTCGCTCATATTTATTTTATAAAACTAACATATTCATCACATGGCCGATTTGGTCAAAGTGATTTGTGTGATAGTTAAGGAAAGTTTGCCTAATATTGTTCGATTCTCCATATTATCAGGGATAGGGATAACAGTATCTGAAAAGGCAAAGAGAGTTAACTATTTTTAGTATCCGCAAGAAATTGTGCCATAAATGGCAAGCACTCCATGCATATGCTATATATAAATGCCAGACCTTGCTTTTTATTGTCACCGAGTCAATATTCTTAAAAGAACAACATTTGTGTATTGTCTGCTCTCATCATAATTTAACAATGTCAATGTCCAAAGGATTGATGGCTTTTGGTGTTTTAATGCTCTTGATGACCACGTTTGTTGCAGGAGATGAAGCAAATACCATTACAAAAGAACCAAAATACATAAGTTACGAAGGGCTTCCACGTTGTGACCCAGAAAAGAATCCCCAATGCCTCCATCCAGTCGCTCCAGGAAGAGGTTGCAAAGCAGAAAATCGATGCAGGGAAGGCTAGGGAGAGGAGCTAGCTAGCTAGTGAATGATATTATAAGCTAGCGCTTGGAATAAGGCAATGCCAACTCAAGGCCAAACTCCTTGTATAAATTCTTTCTTTTTCAACCTTTCGAAATTGCATGCATGATATTATGCTAATAATAGGATGATCATCAATCGATTATCTGTTTCATCAATAAATGGTTTTTTCTTCTCGTGTTGCATTTATCCCATAAGATATATATATATATATATATATATATATATATATATATATATATATATATATATATATATATATATATATATATATCTTTCAATTCATTCATGAATTTTTCCCCATTAATTACATGCATTGCAATAGATATATATTATGTTGCATTGGATATTGCATGCATGACATGTTCCTTTACTTAACTACTTGTTACACCATTTGATGCGAGCTAGAATCCCACTTGAGTCTTCAAAGAACAGTAGATCACCTTGCATGGGATGGCAACAAATTATGTGCTTAGCTCGAAGTGGTTATCACATAACTTTTTTGAAGAACTTCATCGAAAAGGACCCAAAACCATTATGATTCCAAGGATTTCCAATGGAGTAAATTTGGGAATTCTTAATCCTTCTTAAAGTGAAAAACTTGTCATGGAGGATTAATAAGGGCATTGTTCCTCCAAATGATCATAGCCTGATTGTTATTCAAAAAATGATAGCCTGAGTATTGTTCCTAGAGGTCTCAGATTTGACCTTATAGCTAGAGGTAAAAGATCCTCTTTCTCTTGGGGTGGAAATGATCTAGTTGTGGAATTCACAATGAATTGAAGCAACCCATATAAATGTGTTAAAAATATTCCACATACAAAGATTATTGAATTTACAAACAATCGAGATGCCATGATCATGTAGATATGAGAATAAATTTATCTGTTATCATCCATCTAGGTTTTTGAGAATTAAGTAGTAGTTTATTCCTACAATTTCTTAAAGCATTAAATGTTATCGGTGCATAATCTTTAGAGCATGTTGAATTTTTTGGCTGAGTATTTAGGTTGAAGCACATCGAGATAATGCCATGCCAGTTTATGAAATCCATTCCAATCTAGAGTTGATCCTAGGCCATAGATTCATGTACAAGAGATGTTGTCACAAACATACTGTTAGAAGAGGCCACTGTTTTCCTACTGATAACATCCCTAGTCTTGGGGCTTTCGTCGATCAGAGTTAGCCTTGGTACCCATAAGAAGTCAAAACTAGGTAGATGACTCGAGTTTTGTTGATGGTTGGATTGATTTTTTTAGTGTAAAAAACGATGCTCAAGTATTATCATTGTATTTTAAAGAACGAAAAACAAATCCACAGCTCGACATCATAGATAAAGAAATAAAATAAAATAATGATCTTCAATTCCATGAATACAATTATAAAAGGATGAAATCTAAAAAAAAAAAAAAAAAAATATTAAAAAACAAAGCACTAGTAAAAACAAGTGAGATTGTCAAAACTCGCGAATAGAATCATGTGGACATGATAACCCAATATGAGGCAAAACAAAAAAAAAGTTTGATTTTAAAAGGAATCGAATTTTAAAGGACAAAATAAAAAAAGAATAAAAAAACAACATAAAAAAAAACTCGAGCTACTTAGATACACCTCCCACCTAGATCATGAGATATAAATAATCTAACTGAAAAGAAAACTGAAGAAAAATAACAAAATTCTTTTTTTTTTTAAATTAACAACTTTGAAGGATGTAATCGAGAAAGAAAAAAACGTTATTCCATGTTAACGTTTCAAACCCATGACCCCATGTAGTGACTAAATTGGAAGCACCGCATCTAGAAAGCAACTATTTTCAAATTTGGCTCGATCTTACGACTTGACCCATAAACCATGGCTTAGACCGGACTAAGTTTTAAAAGAAATCGGGGGAGAAATGATCAAGTAAGATGACCACAAATCTGAGTTGAACCATGTTTCGGTTAACCCGGGAAAAACCCAGTCAAAACAGGGTTAAAATCTATTGATTATTTTCTTTCTTTTCTTTCAAAATGATATCATTTTGACTTTTTATAAAATAAAAAGATTTGGTCGACCTGGGTTAACTCAAATCAATCCACTTGACCCATGACTTTATAATTGTCCTAGATTGACTCTTAGATAGGGTTTAGAAACAATAGGAAAAACCAAGAAGATCAAATCTCAATAAATAAATAAATGAAGGATAAAAAATTTAAATTAAGAGAATAAAGACCTCATTTGAAAAAAACAATTGATAGGATAAACAAAAATTTTTGAATTGAAGGGTAAAATTAAAAAAAAATCAAATTAACAAATGAATCCAAAATAAAAATCAAGAGAATGAGGATCGAATCTTAAAAAAATAAAAAATCAATATTATGGATATAAGGATGAATTGAAAATAAATTAAAATTTGATAAAAAGACTAAATTAGAAATCAAAATATTAAGAACTAAACCTTAAATATCATTAAATATTGATTTGAAGGGAAACATTAAAAAGAAAAATCAAATTCACAAAAGAATCCAAGAAAAACAAATATCAATTTTCAACGAACTCAATGATGATGAATGAAATCATTAAAAAAATAATTAAAAATGACTATAGTCAACCCGACCTGACCTTTAGAATTTATGACACGGATCATGAGGCTCGATCACAACATAAAAAACAAACCTGAAAAATAACAATGTAAAATTTTCCACTAACCAAACTAATTAGAGATAAACTTGAAAAAAGTAAATTAAAAAAAGAAGTGGTTTAGAAAATGGAGACTTGAAAGGAAAGAGAACCAAATTAGACACAAAAAGAAAATAAAATCAAAATAAAGGATGGACTTGAAAACAATTTTAATTCATAAATGGACAAGAACAACTAAAATTAACAATCAAAAGAATGAGAACCATATTTTATATAAAAACAAAATGTCAAGGGATAACATTCAAAGACAAATTAATTTAATAAATGATTCAAGACCAAATGCATCACAATTAAAAGAATGAAGAATAAATCAAGTGTAAAGGGATGAAATTGAAAAACTATTAACTTAATAAATGATTAAAGAACAAAACATTATAATTAAAAGAATGATGACTAATCTATTATAAAAATAAAGTGTCGATAAAATTAAAAAAAATAAATTAAATTAATAAATTATTCAAGATTTAAATACATTGCAATCAAAAGAATGATGATTTAATTTAACTTAACAAATAAATAGCTAGACTTTTTTTTTTTTGTAATGGACAAACGATTTTCTAGGAAGAGAGAAAGAAAATAAGGAGAGAGGGAAAAACTCATGGTCATGGCTCCTCTATGTGATGACTGTGAACACGCACCTCACAATCGTGATGGGGTTATGATTATGTGTTTTTTTACCTTGAAAACACCTAAGAAAAATAATATGGACATGGGAAGAATTTTGGGTTTCAGGTTGATTTTGGATTGATTTTTTTTTTATGTGTTTTAGAGACTATAAATTGGTTTAACAAGGTTCATTGGGTGTTTTGGATTAAAAATAGGTTGAAAATAAATTTTTGGGTAAGAAACCCCATGTTTTTTTGCCACACCAGTGACCAGATTCTAGGCTCAGCAGATGACGCGTCATTTACATCAGCCCTATTAAACTTAAAAAAATAAAAAGCTCGCGTGTGGACCGTAGCTTAATAGGTCAGGCACTGAACCTGTCTTACTAGGTCCAATAGTGTCTGATCTAATTCTTTTCTTAAAAAAATGATTTTTTTAATTGATGCCTTATTTTATATGAATTTTTAAAAATAATTTTTTGATATATTATTTAATTAATACCCTTCTCTATGATTTTTTTTCCGCTTATTTAACAATTTTTAGATTGCAATTATTTTTTTATGATAGTGGGTGTGTTTAATTTTTAAAGAGGTTGATATGATTCATCTATGAGTTTTTTTTTCTAATTTGTTTTTATATAGATTGAATTTGTTTTTATTTATGTTTAAATTGATTTCTTATAAGATTTTTAATATGTAAAACCTTACATAGTATTTTATTATATTTTTTTCATTAACAATACTCTAAAAGGTGGGGGAAAGTACTGTCGCTTTCTCCACTCCTTTTATTTTTATTATATTAATTTTTTTATTTTTTTACATGTTTGTTTTTTTTATTTTCTTATGATTGATTTCTTTTTTTTTAAAAAAAAATTATATGTTTTTTTTTAAATTATTTTTGCTGATTTTTTTAATATTGAACTGGTTGAGAATTTAGATATGTTATTTAAAAAAAAAACATTGTGAATTGCTACAATGTTTTCCTATATGATTTTTTTTTCTTTTTATTATTTTTTTCCCAAAATGGTCATTTTCTATTTTTTTTCCATATTGAGCTGGTTGAGAATTTAGATTTATTGTTTTTTTTTTTATAAAAAAACATTGTAGATTACTACAGTATTTTCCCCACATGATTTTTGTTTTGGTACAATATTTCTCCACATGTTTTTTTTTCAAAATTATCTTTATTGAATTTATTTTTTTAATATTGAACTGGTTGAGAATTTAACTTTAGCTTTTCTCACATGTTTTGTTCTTTATTTTTATTTTTTATTTTTGTTTTTTTTTTCCCAAATCTGTCTTTTTTTTGTGTTTTTTTCAGAATTATTTTTGTCGATTTTAGTTTTTTGGTATGGAGCAGGTTGAGAATTTAGCTTTGTAGTTTTTTCTTCAAAACACTTTGATTGCTACAGTGTTTCCCCATATTGTTTTTTTTCTTTTTTCTTTATTTTTTTTCCAGAATTGTTTTTGTCAATTTTAATTTTTTTTTCATATTAAGCTGATTGATAATTTAGTTTTATAGTTTTTTTCTTGAAAAAAAATATTATGGATTACTACAGTATTTCTCCACATGATTTTTTCTTGCTACAGTGTTTCCCCACGCGTTTTTTTATCAAAATTATCTTTTTTGAATTTATTTTTTTTTATACCGAGCTGATTGAGAATTTTGCTTTGTAGTTTTTTTTTTAAAACACCGTTGATTGCTAAAGTGTTTCCTCACATGATTTTTTTTGTTATAATTTTTTTCAAAATTATCTTTATCGATTATATTGTTTTTAATAGTAAGCTGGTTAAAAATTACAACTGTAGATTTTTTCATGAAACATTATAGATTACTACAGTGTTTTCTTGCATAGTTTTTTTTTTCCTTTCTGTTTTTTTATGATTTTTTCTACAATTATCTTTATTGATTTTATTTTTTAAATATTGAGCTGGTTGAGAATTACAATTGTATATTTCCTCACAAAACACTATAGATTGCTGCAATATTTCCCTAAATGATTTTTTTCCTTTTGTTTTTTTATGATTTTTTTTCAAAATTATCTTTGTTTATTTTATTTTTTTAATATTAAGTTGGTTGAGAATTTAACTTTGCAGTTTAATTTTTCTTAAAAACATTGTGGATTACAATAATGTTTCTCCATATAATTTTTTTAAAAAACATTTTTATGATTTTATTTTACAAATCCATGACAACGCAAAAGCATATCATAAGCCTGCGGAAATGCACGGGCATAGCAACTAGTTAATAATGATTTTGTGATTTTTGGGTTTATGCAGTTGTATGGAATTCAAGCCATTTTGAATCAGCAACTTGCTTTTCCAGTTTTTTATTATGCAAAAGAGGCAGCTCCCGATGGGTTTAAGGGAGATGGTCACTTAGCAGAGTCCTACGCATTCAAACAAAACAGAAAAAAAAATTAGGAAAGCAAAAAAAAAGCATATAGGGTCTCTCGGTTTTTTTAAATTAAGAACTAAAACTAGTCGGTTTGACCTGATTTTGGTTCAATTTCAGTTTTTTTTTCAAAAAAAGCTATTTGATTGTTTTTTATAGGTAAAAATCGAACCAAACTAAAAATGATCACCCCTAATTATTATTACATAAATTAGCGATATATTGTAGTGTTTAAGCATGCAAAAGTGAAAGCATGATCCTTTTAGTTTTTTCTTTAATAAAAATGCTACAGAAAATCTCTCATTCTCATTCACAAAAGACCAAAAAGAGAGTTAATCTTAGGTTTTGTGGCTGAACATTTAAAAGCTAGTTCATCTTGTTCAACCTATATCACCACCAAGTTAATTTGTTATCCTAGCTTCAAGAATACCAATTATAAAATATATTTTTTATATTGTGTTGTTATATAAACCCGAAATGAAAGTCAACTCAGCATAAGATATGGTTCACTAATTAATTAATATTATTTTTTATTTTTTAAAAAATTAAATTAAGTTTTTTTTTTTCGATTAGCATGAGGTGTCCGGGCCAGCTTGCGTGCACCACGACTATTCCCCACGACCCACTAAACACCCTGCAAGCCCAGTGAGTAGGGAAGACACCGTGAGAATGACAGGTGTATACATAGAGAGTCGAACTTGGAACGACAGAAAGAGATAAACCCCCACATATTGCTGGATCACGACTCTCAAGCGTAAATTAAATTAAGTTTTAATCAGATAAGTTGTATTAGATTAACTCTAAATTGACTTCTTTTTAACACAACCTCAGCTAGCTAGGAGGCGAGTTCACTAAGTTTAATAGCAGCAAATTACCCCCAAATAGATTGATATAATAATACGAGAAACATTACTTTTGTTTTTGTAAATGGTATGGCAATATTAAAAATCAGCCTTCCTCTGGAAGTCTAAAAAACAAGAAGAAAAATTTTCATAAATCTCGTCGACATTGAACT
>Ga0325401_1003394_pt1 | contig 14589 bp, 9 predicted proteins | sample PopdelMetagenome_FD_205666 | JGI IMG/M metagenome (GOLD analysis project Ga0325401, IMG submission 205666) | Populus deltoides microbial communities from Bellville, Georgia, United States - Xylem-PdKOR-R2 | ecosystem: Host-associated > Plants > Phyllosphere > Stem > Wood/Secondary xylem | place...
GTAGAATATACGTTACTTCACTGGCAAGTATCAAGTTTCAAGTTCCTCACCAAACTTATGATAACCATATATAGTGTGGTGAACTAAATTTGTCTTTGAAGACAAATAATAATAATAATAATAATAATAATAATAACAACAACAACAACAACTCTTTTAGAAATGCAACAGTGTACATCATGGAATTTCATTGGGTATAGGAAAAAATTGGACCAACTATTCCCTAATCATAAACAAAAATGCACAGTTATAAGAATTTATTTGAAAGTTAACCTTGCTAAAGATTTATGTTGTGAGATGGGTGGATCGACTTAAGTTCTTATCATACAACTTCAAAAACAATAGAAAAGCGAAGAGAAGTTGCTAACACTGCTAGCTAGTTACGCCTTTTCCTATGATAGCAGCAAGCTCAACAGTTAAATGGCAAATTCCCTTCGACGGAGGAAACAAGGAAATTAGAAAATCTCTATCACTGCATATGAAAGAAAAGCTAGAACTGCTACGTCGACTTACTCGACGGTATGAACTGACTATTGACTTTTAGTATCTCTGCCTCCATTTAACTTTTGCCATTACGATGAGAGCAATGCAGCGTCAGAGGCAACATTAGCAGCAAGAGAAGCGACTAGAGTTGTTGAATACGATGAGAATAATCTCAAAAATCCTAATTTGTTTAAATCGATTTGGTGTTTTTCCATTTCTGTGCAGAGAGAATGCCATGGAGAGAGAGAAATATGAGTGAGGGCGAGTGTCATGTCGTCTTTTTTAGTTTGCAACGTGTTATATACGAGGATAGTAGCGTTATTTCACACAATTTTAAATTTTAATTTGACTGAGGAAGTGAATATAATTTTCCAAAGCATGAAGAAATTCCTTTTGTTTTCACTGATATGAAAAAAGATAGACTTTCGATATGTTGACCGTTAAACCCGGCCAGGTCTTATAATTAGGTAAAAGTGTTTTTTTTTTTAATTTAAAAAAAATAAAATAAAAACAGGGGGAAGAAAACGTAAAGGAATGATGGGCCAAACATTGTAGAGGAACGGAGCAGTAGGATACAAAGAGGCATGTAATCCCGTTATCCTATCCAATTCCAGGCAGGATCCATTAGCATTCAAGCAGAGGATTCACATACCCCTACCCACCGCCATCCAACAGACAACAAAACAATCCCTTGAAAGCTAAACAACAACTCTCTCTCTCTCTCTCTCTCTCTCTCTCTCTCGTCAATGGAGACTCTATCTTCTCTAGGTACAAGCCAAGCTCTAATGTCCCGTCCATCAAGTCCAGCCATTTTTTGCACTAGTGGGTCTGTTTCTTTTACTGGGTTTTCTCTAAAAACTCAAGCTTTTTCAAAAAAGAAACAGACTTTGAGTTTTGTTAAGGCTTCTGTTGCTGTCGAGCAGCAAACCCAGGAAGCTAAAGTTGCTCTCATTAGAATTGGCACTAGAGGAAGGTACTCAAAAGGTTTTCTGGTCAAATCTAAATTCTGGGTTTCGGTTTGTTTGTTAATGTTTGACTTAATTTTGTTTAATACTTGGATTTTTTTGGTGTATGAGTGAAATTGGCTTCTGGGTTTTTGGGAGATTTAAGGTTGCTCTTTTCTGGTCTATGTGCTTCTATAGACTGTCGGGATGTTCTTCAAATTAATGATCTTTGCACTGGAAGTTCTGTTATTGAATTGGCTGTTATTGATTTAGATTTTGACTTGGTAAAAGAAATTCGGCTGTGACTTTGCCGATCAGTTTAATCAGAGATGCAGTTTAAGTTGATTTTTACTCAGTTTCATCTTCTAGATTAGCTTGTCTGTGAAATGTGGTTTTGATTTTGTCTCTATTTTAAATGTATTACATATCGGTGTTTTATTCTTGAATCTTTGTATATTTTGGTTATAGTTATACAAAAGCTTTCATTTTTGTATGTTTTTGCACTTAAATTCAATGAGTTTTGTTAGAAAATGATGCGTTTGACATTACTTTGTGAGTAGATATAGGTAGGTCCAGGACCTTAACATGCTAGTTTAATGGCAAAGACAGTTAGATTTTGTTTCTTTTTATGATCTTGTGCCAAATATTTTGGATTTAGTTATGTTGTTCTGCTTCTTGATCTTCTTTCTAAATGTTTGACAGCCCGCTTGCACTTGCTCAAGCTCATGAGACACGAGACAAGCTCATGGCTTCGCATTCAGATCTAGCCGAAGAAGGAGCTATACAAATTGTGATAATAAAGACAACAGGAGACAAGATACAAAGTCAACCACTTGCAGACATCGGTGGGAAAGGATTGTTCACGAAAGAAATAGACGAGGCACTGATAAATGGTGACATTGACATTGCCGTTCACTCAATGAAAGATGTTCCTACATATTTACCAGAGAATACAATCCTCCCCTGTAACCTTCCACGTGAGGATGTTAGGGATGCATTTATTTCCTTGAGTGCAGCTTCACTAGCAGATCTTCCTGCTGGTAGTATCATTGGAACTGCCTCACTCAGAAGAAAGTCACAAATACTCCACAGATATCCATCACTCAGTGTAAGTTTATTGAGCCACATGTTCTGAATATAATTCTTCTTGGGAAATGATAGGAAATTGCTCAGATGCTCTTACATGAAATTTAATTTTACGCTTATAAAAGCTATCATGCCTGTTTATTTAGTATGGAGCTGTCGTTTGTAAGCGTTACTTGAAGTGCAATCTTGCTTTTAAAACCATTCCATTGATGTGATTTGCTCAAGGCAAGAGAAAAATGCTATTTGTGGTCCATATGAAGTGTCCATTGTCAACTTTCAACTGTCAACTGTCAACAACCATTGCGATCGACAGTAGAACTCCTTTTTCTGTTTGAGTTCTAGAGAGGGAGGTACATTGGGATATATGAAAATTTATTTGAAATATTGTTTAGCTTTTTATATTCTTGTAGTTTAGAAAAGCAAGCATTCTTGAGGCAGTTGTCATTATTTAGGATTTTTCACGTTTTCTAGCTTGTTGAGCTTATTCTCAGGGTTCTCTGGTATCTCTTGATCATTGATATCCTTATATTGCTTCTAATGTATGTTTCTCGATGATTTTGTTTTGTAGGTGGAAGAAAATTTTAGGGGAAATGTTCAGACAAGGCTGAGAAAACTTAATGAAGGAGTTGTAAAAGCAACGCTATTGGCATTAGCTGGACTTAAACGCTTAAATATGACAGAAAATGTAACTTCCATTCTTCCACTTGATGACATGCTTCCAGCAGTTGCCCAGGGTGCAATTGGAATTGCGTGTCGAAGCAATGATGATAAAATGGTGTGTTGCCTTAGTTCATCTAAGCTTTGCATACATGAAATAGTTGATCCAAATTCTGCATGCCCCACATAACTGCCATAGATTAGGATATATATTAATATCAGAACCTGAAGATTTTATGTTGATGGCCCATTCGGGTGCGTTTTGCAGGCTAATAACATGGCTTCATAGAACTTATCATGTTCTTTTGTTACTGCCTTTTGCAGGTTAATTATTTGGCTTCATTGAACCACGAGGAAACAAGACTAGCAGTTGCATGTGAGAGGGCCTTTCTTGAAACCTTAGACGGGTCCTGTCGTACTCCTATCGCAGGATATGCTAGAAAAGATGAAAATGGTGATTGCATATTTAAAGGGCTGGTTGCTTCTCCTGATGGTACACGTGGTATGTTATGTTTGTTTTTGTGTTGAAAAAAGTATTTTTAAAAATTCTTGAAATTTGTTTTTTCTACTTCAAATTAATTATTTTTATGATTTTAAATCGTTTTGATATGCTAATATAAAAATAAAAGCATGTTCAGTTTCACGTAGCTTCTGCTGTTTCATGACACTTTAGTTTCTCCACCTTTTCTCTTCAGTACTGGAAACTTCAAGAAAAGGTCCATATGCTTTTGATGATATGATTGCAATGGGGAAGGATGCCGGCAAGGAACTTCTTTCACAGGCAGGCCCTGGATTCTTCGACCGATGAGGAACTCGATAATGGAACAAGGAAGAAGCAAAATCAAGGCTTTGTGTTTGAGTTTTAGACCTAGCTGTCGACCATTTTAGTGTTCATTAATTCTTCAAAGCTATTTAATTGTTGCAGCATCACGGTTTAATCTTTTGAGTTACTGTAAAGTAGAAGAGCGTGTTCAATCGCTGACACGATCACGTTAGGCTATTGTATCTTCAGAAGTAATAGAATTCGAAATTTTTGGTGTTCTCTCACTTGCATCCATAATGCCATGCTTTTCCATTGTTTTCTCTTTCTCGATCTCTGGCGTGCATGCACAAGTGCTGTGCTTCTGAAAACCTGCTGATCCAAACATAGATGGGTGAACGATGAAGGGGGTGAGCCCAGAACTCCTTTCAAGTCCGGGTGGTTAGGAAACTCGGCACTCACCCGGATGACCCGGGTTCAAGTCGGAATAGTTATTTTGGCTCTCTCATTTGAAGTAAAATTAAAACCAAGAAGCAAAAGTGAAGGATTAAAAAATCTTCTTCCCAAGAAAACCTATCAAATTAGTTCACTATCTTTATGATCCTAAAACAAAATCTTTGTATACAAAAAATCTAAATCTAACTCACTTATTACTGCTAATCCATTTGATTTTTTTTGGTTAAAAAAAATTATATGAGAGATTTGGAAATTCAATGAGATTTCATCCTAAAGAAACAAGGAGACTAAAAAATCTTCCTCTAAAATACTGGAACCTAAGCTATAGAATAGAGTAAAAACTAAGCAAGAACATAGGGAAACGAAGCTGAAAAATCTGAAGAGAAGAAGGCAAAGAGCTATTGTAAGTTGTGAACAACATCTCACATTCAACTCTTTTTTATACTAATTTTTGAAATCAAAATTGATGTTATTAATGGGATGACTAAATAAAAATTAAAAAAAAATTGATAAACAATAATTTTTTATAAGTTAAAAAATCATTTATAAATAATTCACACCCAAACTCAAGTCCATGACCAAACCTAGAACAGAAACTTCTTAAAACAACTAAACATGTTAGATTTTTATTTTAAGAAATATACCCAAGTTTTTTCTATTATAATCATCAATAAAAAGTAGAAAATACATATTTTTACCAAATAAACATGGTTTTATAGGACCATAAACATCGACATATATTTCTTGTAGAGGTTGACTTGCTCTTGATGTAGATTCCTTCGAAAAACTATTGTGAAATTGTTTGCCCACTAAACATCATTCACACAACTAATTTGGATGTATTATGGATGATAAACCCTTTAACATCTCTTTTTATGCCATAATCTTCAAGCTATCAAAGTTTACATGCCCAAGTCTCATATGCCAAAGTCAAGTCTCATCCTTCACACATGTAATTAGGCATTTAGGCACATTCATCTCTATGTTTAGTAAGAACATTCTATCCTTGTTTTATAAATACCTTTGCAATTATAGCTCTTTTAGTGTCAAGTATTATCAAATTATGATTTTTTCATTTTAATCTCATACCCTTTCTCCAACAATTGTCTTAAGTTCAAATGTTGTTTTTCAGTGTTGGTATATAATAGATATCACCAATAAATTGATGACTTCTATCTTTCAATTTAATCAAAATTGTACCTTTTTCTTTTATGGTAACATTTGAATGATTCATAAATGTGACATTACCTCTAATTGCTATATCAAGCTCCATAAACTTGTTTTTGTCTCCATACATGTAATTGTTGGCTCTATTATCTAGATACCACATGTTCTTTTTGTCTTGCATTCTCTCATCATGCACTAGTAATAGGGTGATTTCCTTCTCCTCTTAAATCACTAGATTTGCATTCTCCTCAACCCTCTTGATTGGACTTCAACAATCCCTATCATAATGACCTACATTTTGATAATTATAACATTTAACTTTTGATTTGTCAAATGTAGATTTTGGATTGCCATTGTTAGTGTAACTAGTCAACCAATTTGCTTCATACAGTCAACCGGTTGATCTATTGAGGCTGTCATAACCTTCTCTTCTAAATCTGTCTCTTTCTTCGCTTTCTTTGCTTTGTCCATGTCCTCTACCACCTTGGAAATATCCAAAACCATATTGCTTTGAAAATAGTGCTTGTGCACCCATATCCTCTTGAATCTCATTGACTATTTCCTTATAGGTTTGTACTTTTCCCATGAGACCTTGGATTGAAAGAACATCCATATTTTGTGACTTCTTTATCGCGACCACCATATTATGGAACTTTTTTTACAACAAGCCTAAGATCTTCTCTACCACATGTGTCTATTTCATCTTCTCCCCATATCTCTTCATTTGATTGTATATAACCAATACGCTTACAAAGTATTCTGAAATACTCTCTGATTCAAGCATATATAACTTTTCAAAATCACCACGTAAATTTTATAGATGTACTTTTCTCATATTGTCAACTCCTTGGTTTGATTCTTACAAAACTTTCTATGCTTGCTTAACGGTTGTTGCATTGGCCACTATCTCAAAAGTGACATAATCTAAACATTGGTGGATGATTGTTAGTGCTTATTGATCCTTCCTTTGTGCCTTTTGCTCAACCTTCCTTTGAGATGAATTCAATGTTACTCCATCTATAGGCTTATCAAAGCCTTTTTCAACCATCTCCCATACATCTTGGAAGCCTAACCAAGTTTTTACTCGAATACACAAAGTTTCATAGTTGTTCTTTGTTAACCTAGAACATTGAAGTAAGAAGTTTGAATTGACTATGTTAAATAATCAAACCTAAACTCTGATAGCACTTGTTGGAAGAAAGATAAGTGTGGTAGGAGATCAAAAACAACAATACATAGTCAAAAACTCAAGAACAAGAAGACGATTGAGAGGAAAATATACTTTTATTAAATGTTTATCTCTAAGTTCTCTTAGTTATTCTCTCTGTTTTTGCACTGCTTAACAATGATGAATTACAAGTCTTTTATAGGTATAAAATCGTAGATAATCAAGGAATTAAATTAATACAAGAAAATCATAATCTGAACAAAAATTGTATTTTGCCAACTGAATTGGGCGACCACTTCTCAATCAGTCGACCACTTCAATTTATTCCACCCAATTGCTTAGCATCAACTGGTCGACCTGTTTCCAATTGGTCGATCGATTCAACTAATTTCCAGAAATTAGTTTACTTTCAACACTTTGTATCAACCAATTAAAATTATTTTGTTTTCATAAAGCAAGATTATGAAAAAAAACTTCTCAATTTCAAAAGCATGTCATGGGCATGTACTAGATTAGGAAAATCCAACCCCATCAGGAGATTCAACAAACAACGAATTGGCCACTGGGGACAAACATTATAAGGCAAATTGACTAGTGCTGCTGGCTAATTAACATGAACAATCAAGAAATGCTAGCTCTACCTACCATTGTTCCATGTGTGAGGACTGAACTTTATTGGCTCATAGGTAAAACAAATTAAGAATAATGCAAGAAACTCTCGTGCTCTGTTCAGCGAGAGATCACCTCTATTTATATTCATTACAGTACACTTAAGGGGAATGAATTATAGTTGTGCAGTCTATGAATTACAGCTAAGGAATATACATGAAAGGCAAGTATTTAACTCCTATAATTAAGGTGCAATTTTATCTGCTGATTTTTCGTGATCTGTACTGTGATCTGTAGATTGTATTTTCTTAATATATAACACCATTGGTTCTCTTTTAGTGAACCTAGCTAAGGTCCTAATAATCAAATTATGAATGAAAATGTGGCTGGCTAGTCTCATCAACAGCTCTGAATCGTGATTAATTAAATAGATATGATTGCAGCATAGCTTGCATGTTATCAGCACCCAGAATCAATAGACTTTTAGATTGGCCCCTCTCATGCGTGGACCTGGACCCAGTGAAGGAGGACCAGCAGAGTTACATTACCAAGTCGCTGCTGGGTTGGTATAAAAATTGCTTTTAGATTCTTGACGTGACTTTCTTCACTACTACCAGAAAATTAATAAATATAAATAAAAATATTAAGAGAATATTTTTGTTTGTAAATTACTGATAGATTTTACCGACAGAAATATTCTCTCGATATTTACCAAAAAAATTACAGTGGAAAAAACAATAATTAAAACAAAGCAAAAGTCGTCGGTGTTATTTGACGGTTTCTGAAAAATTCAATTAAATAAAAAAATTAAATTAAATATTACAAACGGAATCACCGACAGATTGAAAAATCGTTGGTGATATTTGGCGGTTTCTGAAAATTTTTGATTAAATTCAAAATTTAAATTAAATATTACAGATGAAATCATCGACGAAATAATTAAAAATATTAATATTTAATTATCCGTTGATGAAACGCCACAATAAAAAGTCTAGAATCCCTAATTTCACAACAAACCCGTCTCCTTTCTTCTTCTTCTTCTTCTTCTTCTTCTTCTTCTTCTTCTCTTCTCTCCTCAACTCCTTCTCTTCTTCTCCATGCTCAGGTATGTCTTCTTTTTCTTTCTTATTTTTTCTTCTCAGTTTTTTTTTTAATTAGTATACTTTACGAATTTGTTTTTTTTTTCTCTTCTTAGCTTCACTTGCAACTACATTAAGGTAAAGAAAAAAATTTCTTCTTTTTGTGTTTTTTTTTTCACTATATTTGTTTTTTATTTTATTTTTAATTGTTTTTTTTCTTAATAATTGTATGAATGTTGTTGTAGGATTTTTTTATATGAGATCAATTTTTAGTTGATTTATTTATAGGATTTTTAAAAATTTTTCATATGAATTTTTTTAGTTGAATTTATTTTTTCATGTTATTTATTTGTTGCAAATTTTTTTGAGTTGATTTTCTTCTTCTTTTTTCCAAGCATTTTGAGTATTATAGAGTGTTGATTAATATTAATTTAATTATTTTATAGTTTTGTAAAATATATATATTTTTAAATAATTACCGTCGGAATTACATACGGTTCGGTTTGTTTTCGAGGAAATTACCGACGGAATGAAATTTTTGTTTTTGCTCACTTTTTCCGTTAGTAAATCCATCAGTAATAATATTTTTTTATTATCAACGGACTTACTGACGAACAAAAAATTACCGACAAAAAATTCATTAATGGAGACTTTCTGTCGATGATTTTATCGGTAATTTTTTTACCAATAAAATAATAGTGCAAATACCGACAGAGAAAATTCCGTCAATAAATCTAAAGATTGTGGCCGTGGATGCACATGAAGCCGGCTCCTGGGCTAATTTTAGGAGTGGAAAACACGAGTTCTCCTACAGATCTTTATCTTTATTTAAACCAATTACAAGGCATTTCGAGATCCATTCAGCAGATGTGCCGCCTATGTTCATTTGATCTGCAATTCATCAAATCTTAATGGATGGTTGTGTCGGTTGGTCTTTCCTCCGCCCTCATGTATGGTTGTCTCGGTTCTTTTAAAACATGTTGGGTCTACAACTATTTAATACAGTACACAGCTAGCCATTGTCAGTAATTAGGAACAAGTTGGGTCTCTTACATCACCATCTCTCAGACACTGACTCGTTTTGCTAGGTTTTGCATCACTTGGGATGAAAGATTTGAACTCCTATTCTCGGGCCCAGTCAAAAATTCTTACCATCATCGACTTAGGATATTTTGTTTTTATATTTTGAAAGTATTGAGGAATACACACACGAGATTCAATAGAGGAAAGCTATGGAGTCTGGGAGGGAAAAATGCAAACACATTAAATTTCCTAACCCTAAATGTAAATAAGTTTTAAAAAATTAATCACCTCCATTGAGCCATGGAAGCAAAGGTTTTTCTTCAAGATTTTCAATGGCTTCAAAGAACCAATAAAACAAAGCTCTTCCATGACTGCATACTGCTTGAATGTTACCTCAGGCAGCCCAGGAAGTCTAATGACTCTGTCTGCTTCTTGTTGGGCTAAGACGCTCAAAGTCAGCTTACAAAGATGCAAAGAGAATGGGTAGAAGGCCAATTGCTAGCCAGGGACTGGATTTTTTTTTTCTTTACTATTTTGCGTCTCTCTTCATTTTGAACTCACAAATACTGAAAGCAGGACCACGTACTAGATGTACCATAACATTTTGATAAGATGCCATGATTATATATTGATTAGAAAGTCTCTCAGTTTTGATCATAAGCAGGTCAATTACAATATAATATCTTATTTAAATTGGATTTTATTTTTAATTTTTTCTAAAAAATGTTGACATTAAATTAAATAAAATCAATTAAATGAAGTGATATGAAATTATATTGATGAGAGGGTGTGGCTTTAAGATGTCAGTAGAAATACCTAGTCTCAGTATTGTTTTGGTTCATTTCACCACCACCTTTATAATTAGAATATATTTATTAAGTTGTGATTTATCTATTTTGATATAAGTATGATGAGATTTAGAAATTTATTATGAAATTTATTTTTATTTGAATTTTATTTTTAACAAAATAATTTCTAGTATTAATTTATGTTCTTTATATATTTATTTATAATTTTTGAAATAGCCACAAATAATTAAAAAAATTAATAGATGAAAAAAATAATTTTAAAAATTCATATTTTAAAAAATAATCATTAGATAAATCAGCAATTGATTAACAACAAAATTTTCATTGTTAATGAGCAACAAATTAACAATAGAATATTTGTTGTTGATTTAAATTTTCCGCAACTAAATTTCAGCAATAGATAATTTATTACTAAATAAATTAGTAACCGATAATCCATTAATATCTATTATTTACATACAAAATTATCTATTGCTAATATCATTATTAAATTTTATTAATAATAGATTTTAATATTATCTGCAACGAAGAGTTGCGTGAAAATTAATCTAAAAATATTCTTACAGTGCAAAAATAGATAAAATAGAACTTATAATGGTTTATAATATTGTTAATCTCGCTCGAGTACCTGGTGGTTATAATTTTCTAAAAATATTTTGACAGAGCACAGTTTCCGACAGAAGGCTACAAAACAATTTACTTGGAACACGATCTGAAAATATAAAGCAACCTTTCTTCTTTAATATAAACTATACATGGACAGACTTCAAATCGTACTTGCTTTGTATAGTTTCTTGACATGGAAAACCTTTCTATTCTTTGTTCTTCCATGAATATGGTACTAGAAAAAACTTGATATATATTATGTAGTTTTTATATGTTTTTCCCATCTTTTTAACGCTCTCTAAACTCTTTTTTTTTTTTTTCAATAAGCATGGAGAGAAATCTATGTTTAAAAGCAGCCCAAATTAAATTAAAATCCTGAGTTTTGCATAATGAGATAAAGAGAAAAGATTGTCTGATAAATTACACAGCCCAATGTGGATAAAAAGGTGTCCAAAATATGCTAAACATAGTCAATGATTGGTCACATTCTAGTCCTCTTTATCACGAGTACCAATACTGTGGGAGCTAGAACCTTGAAGAAGCCGGCAAAGTTTTGGCTGAAAGGAAATGAGAGAAGAGAGAAAGGGACTGCTGAGGTGCGAAGACCGGAACCTGGTGGCCTGCGCCACGTATGGTTGCTAATACGAGCCCTCTCTCATACGTCTCAACCCATCCTGCCACTTGACTCTTATGAAACCATGCCCTCCATTCTTCATTCACTTTTAACCCCATTTTCTTTATGCTGTACCTTGTTGATGTTACTGGTACTCTCCCATCAGTGTCTCCACTGCAGTACCATTGTTGTTGATGATGTTATGAACATGGTAAAAAATTAAGAAAGAACAATAGCCTTTTCTTTTTCATTATTTTATAACAAGAGAATTTTATAAAAGTTAATAATTTTCTTGTTTTTCATCTAATTCGACGGTTCATGATATAGTTCTAAAACGGCAGAATTTTATGAATTTTAAAACATCTTAATATTTGCATGCATTTCCTAAAATATTTTTAGATAAATTCATAAGATAATATCGAAAAGGTGTTCCATCAGCATACCTATAGATCCAAATACGCAATCCAGCGTTTAAAAGCTTCTGAATGATAGGCAGTATTGTTTCCGCAGAGTCATTCCACTTCCTTATTGCATTGCTGTTCATGCCACACACAACAAAAATCTAAACATTAATTTTAGTCATATCCATGATTCATGGCCTCAATGTATTACGTAGGCAATTTGGAGTACTTAATTTGTATATAGGCACATGTATACATTTCCAGTTTCATTTTAGAGAGGAGAAGAGGGTGATCGCAGGAAAAGAAATGAAAAAAAAAACCATTAGGAATAAACTCTGCATTATTTTTACCCTAGAAAGAATCAATTGTTTATAATTAATGTGATTAAGAAAACAATAACCAAATAAATATATAATTACCATCTTGTGATGAAGACGTTCTTTTGAAAATTTAAGATATGGACCCTGGAAGAACACAAGCTTTTCTTGTCTTCACCTCAACTAAGGTTGGTCCCATATATATAACTCGGCGGTGTGATCTTATATTGCCTATTTTTGTTTGTTATGTATGTGCTTTCATACCTACAACCAGTTAGAATGATTGGAGAAAGGTGGGTGGAAGCCATAAGGAAATGAAAGAGACTGGTGCTCATCAAAAATCAATCCCAATCTGCTACATTTTCTCGTTTATTTTTTCAAAGAGAAAGCAGGAAGAAAGAGAGCTATAGTTATTATTTGAGACAAGCTCTCACTAAATGCTTGAAAGCTACAGGTTCCCACTGGTCAATTTTAATCACTTCCCCACCTAATAAAATCTACCTGCATGTTTATTTGTATCACCATCGATCATCAATGGCAATGAATATAGGGATGCCTATAAAATATTCAATTTCATAGAGCTTGGAGACATCAATATTATCCAATTTCTCAATGCCCATCATAAAAAAAAATGTCAACTGGGTTCCTAATTTCTCAAATGTTTATCAAAAGGTTATATATATATATATATATATATATATATATTCAAGCAATTTTAGCTAAAACACCCAAAACTCTATTCATAAAACACAAAAACCAAGTATTTGACTTGTATGTTATAGCTTAAATTAAATCTTATACTCTCATAGCTAGTACCTGCATGGTGTATAAGGATAGGATAATTTGGTAACATTGGCATGTAGGGCTTTCTGAACATCCTCTCTGTTGAAAAACTTCTCTGCATAATCTTCCGTACATGGATCATATCCTGATGGTAGCTTATGCACCAGGTCCTGAAATCAAGAAACAATCACATTTATAGTTGCCCATTAATTAATTATGATACCATTATAGAACATTAATTACCGCTGTATGTTATTTTTCCTTTACAAAAAACCAACTATTTCTCAATATTATGTACATTAACTTTAAAGTCTATTTGTTCCTGGTTTTTTCGCCCTAGCTAATGACTTAAAACTAAAAGATTGATGTTTCTGTGCTCTTACATGTAATTTTGAGAGAAGGCGAGGTGCGACGACAAGTCTCGATGAAATTCGAGTAGAATATTCGGTGAGACAAACTGGAGTGTAGATGCTATAAATGTCGATGTCTGAATAAGCTTCTGCGAACCCTCTGTAATGAACACTACACTCGTTTGTTACGCTTCCTTGATGATCACATTCCTTTATGTTGTGGTAGAGCTGGTCTGAGATAATTGCATGACTCCACGCGTAATCCACAATGCCCGCAGAGTCCGTTTCATCATTAATCACAGCATTTCCGATCTATTTTTTTTTTTTTTTCCAATCAACATACCACACCATTGCATTAATATTTCTGTGTTTCCATGTAGGCTATACGTAAATATACTTACTACATACCATGAAACCCTTGAGATTTATGTAAGAACTTTTTGTAGCTCCTTTGTTTCTTTCGTAAATGAGCTCAGCTAGTTGGGGAACATAGTGCCCTAGTTAAAAGGGAAAAAAAAAAGATTCAAGAGTTAAAAACAATGATTTTCGTTCAAATTATATACATATAATGAAGAAAATGTATTTGTAAAGGATCTTCTTACCTGCGTAGCTCTCTCCAGCTATATAAAAATCATGTGATTTGAAATTTGGAAACCTTTTGAACCAATTGATTAAGAAGGTATGAGAGTCATCGGCTGTAACTTTATCACCTAGTTTATATAGATCTTCGGAATTATTTGTGTATGAAAATCCCACGCCCACAGGAGCCTCCAGGAAAAGCATATTTGCAGCTGATTATTATATATGAACACCATCAAACATGTAGATCAGCAAACAAAATCAATCAGCAAGAAATTAAGTGGAAATATATAGGATAATATACTCATTTTACAGAAATATTTGCAGCTGATTATTATGAACACCATCAAACATGTAGATCAGCAAACAAAATTAATCAGCAAGAAATTAAGTGGAAATATATAGGATGATACTCATTTTACAGAAATATTTTTCTTTTTAAAAGAAAATTTGCAATTGCAATTGTTAATTATATTTACTAATACATTAAGAAATTATTAATTAATTAACAGATAAGAAGCTCATTCAATATAACAGTACCTTTGTTCCAAGAGTATTTGTTGAGAATAAGCTGTGTTCCATTTCCCCTAACTAAAAAGGGGCCAAGTTCTTGCGCTGCGCCATAAGCTATGGAGGAGCACCCAGGTCCTGATATGGATTAAACACTTCTTTTATCATTAAATCAATTTCTTCAACAAA
>Ga0325401_1003395_pt1 | contig 14589 bp, 15 predicted proteins | sample PopdelMetagenome_FD_205666 | JGI IMG/M metagenome (GOLD analysis project Ga0325401, IMG submission 205666) | Populus deltoides microbial communities from Bellville, Georgia, United States - Xylem-PdKOR-R2 | ecosystem: Host-associated > Plants > Phyllosphere > Stem > Wood/Secondary xylem | place...
CCTTCGACAACCCGATGCTGTGGTCGGTCGGCTTCCTCACGACGTTCCTCTTCGGTGGTCTGACCGGCATCATCCTGGCCAGCCCCCCGCTGGACTTCCACGTGTCGGACTCCTACTTCGTGGTCGCGCACTTCCACTACGTCGTGTTCGGCACCGTGGTGTTCGCGATGTTCGCCGGCTTCTACTTCTGGTGGCCCAAGATGACCGGCCGGATGCTCGACGAGCGCCTCGGCAAGGTCCACTTCTGGCTGCTGTTCGTCGGCTTCCACCTGACCTTCCTGGTCCAGCACTGGCTGGGTGTCGAAGGCATGCCGCGCCGCTACGCCGACTACCTGCCCGACGACGGCTTCACCGTCCTCAACCAGGTCTCGACCGTCGGTGCGTTCCTGCTCGGCGCCTCCACGCTGCCGTTCCTCTACAACGTGTGGATCTCCCGCAAGGGCCCGCTCGTCGAGGTCGACGACCCGTGGGGCTGGGGCCGCTCGCTGGAGTGGGCCACCTCGTGCCCGCCCCCGCGCCACAACTTCGTGACGCTGCCCCGGATCCGCTCCGAGTCGCCCGCCTTCGACCTCCACCACCCGGAGATCGCGGCGCTCGAGATGGAGCAGAACGCCGCTGCCGCCAACGGGATGTTCGCCGACGCGCCCGACATGGAGGGCCGCGACCAGGTCGTCCAGGAGCGTCTGGACGGCGACACCACCGAGGAGGGTGGTCAGCGATGAAGTCCGAGGCATGGATCTTCGGCGGCTGCACCATCTTCCTGGTGCTGGTCACCCCGGCCTACTGGCTCGTCACCTCGGCCAGCAACAACGGCGGTGACTGGACCGGCACCTCGGCACTGGTCATGACCACGCTGCTGACCCTGATGGTCACCATCTACCTCGGCTTCCACGCCAAGAAGATGGAGCCTCGTCCCGAGGACCGCAAGGACGCCGAGATCGCGGACGGAGCCGGTGAGCTCGGCTTCTTCCCGCCCTACTCCTGGTGGCCGCTGTGGACCGCCTCGACCCTCGGCGTCATCGTCTTCGGCGTGGCCATGGCCGCGTGGTGGCTGTTCATCATCGGTGCCGTCCTGGGTGCGGTCGCCCTGTGCGGCTTCATCTACGAGTACTACCGCGGAGAGCACGCCCACTGACGCTGCTCGACCCGTCTGCACGTCGCACGGCCCCGGAGGCAACTCCGGGGCCGTGTCGTGCGTCTGAGGGGCGTGTGTGCTCACCAGCAGTCGCCGTCCGGCGACGTACGATCGTGCCGTCGGTGCAGCTCGGCCCCGACGCCACCTGATGTCTCGGAGTCGTGCATGTCCCAGCGTCGCGCAGTGCGTCGTGTCCGCGGCCTGGTCGCCGCCTCAGCCCTGCTGCTGGGCGCTTCCGTGCTCACCGCGTGCGACAACGGCCCCGACATCGGGGCCACCGGGTCCGCCGAGGAGACCGCCGGACTGTCGTCCGGATCGGAGTCGAGCGCAGGCGCCACCTCGGACGACGGCGACGACGGGCCCGCGCCCGACGTCGACGTCAACGTCGAGCGCAACGCCGCCGACGTCCCCGTCGACACCGAGCTCACCGTGACGGCGACGGACGGGACCCTGCAGTCCGTCGCGGTCTCCGGGTCCGGCGACGTCGGCACCCTCGACGGTGAGCTCGCGGGCGATGGCAGCGGGTGGAAGGCGGGCGACCTGCTCGAGCCCGGCACCACCTACACCGTCCGCTCCAGCCTCGAGGACGCCGACGGCGAGACCGTCACCCGCCGTCAGAAGTTCACGACCCAGGCGCTGAGCCTCGACGAGCAGACCTACCCCTCCGTCGCCCCGCTGCCCGGCGAGACGGTCGGGGTCGGCATGCCGGTCATCGTCACCTTCGACCTGCCGGTCACCGACAAGGCGGCGTTCGAGAAGCGCATGCACGTCACCACCTCGCCGCAGCAGATCGGCTCCTGGCGCTGGATCAGCGACACCGAGGCGCACTACCGCCCCAAGACCTACTGGCAGGCCGGCACGACGGTCGACGTCGACGTCGACGTCAACGGCGTCGACGCCGGTGGGGGGATCTACGGCCAGGAGAGCCGCGACGTCAGCTTCGACGTGGGTGACGCCAACATCTACGACGTGGACATGAAGACCCATCAGATGAACGTGACCTCCAACGGCAAGCTGCTGCGCACGATCCCGATCACCACGGGGGAGCAGCCGGAGTTCACGACCCGCTCGGGTGTGAAGGTCATCATCGAGAAGTTCGACTCCAAGGACATGAACTCCGAGACCGTCGGGATCACCGGTGCCGACGCCTACAACATCGCCGGCGTGAAGTGGGCGATGCGTCTGACCTACTCCGGTGAGTTCATCCACGCCGCGCCCTGGAGCGTCGGCTCGCAGGGCCACGCCAACGTGTCGCACGGCTGCACCGGGATGAGCACCGAGGACGCCGACTGGCTGTACCACATGAGCAAGCGTGGCGACGTGGTCGACTTCACCGGCACCGACCGGTCGATCGAGCCCGGCAACGGCTACGACGACTGGAACGTCTCCTGGCGCGACTACAAGGCCGGCTCCGCCCTCTGACCCCGGCGCCCAGCGCACCGTGCACGGCGAGGCACCATGCACGACGAGCGCCGCTCCCGTAGGGGAGCGGCGCTCGTGCGTCAGCGGGTGTGTCGCGACCACCCGACGCCGGCCGGCGACGAGGTCAGCGGCGAGGTCATCGGCGAGGTCAGCGGTGAGGTGTCAGCGCACCGTGGAGCGGAAGATCTCGAGCAGCCTCAGCGCCGAGCCGGAGCGCGGGTCCTCGGTGCGCTCGCGCAAGAACCCATTGACCCCGTCGACGTCGATGCCGGAGGCCTGGTCGTAGCGGCCGAACCCCATGGACCAGTCCGGGAACGCGCGCTCCTCGACCTCCTCGCGGTGCAGGACGATCACCCCGTGGTGGCGCCCGTCAGCCGCGATGGTGGCGTACATTGTGTCCACCGACTCCTCGGGGCCTTCCAGGGTCTGGATCACGTTGCCCTCGCTGTAGAGCAGCATGCCGGTGAGGTCGTGGCTGGCGTTGACGGGCCGCCAGCTGCGCAACAGCTCCAAGAGATGCTCGCTGGTCAGGGCGGTGTCGGCGGTGCTGACGTAGGTCAGTGAGATCACGGGTGCTCCTGGGGGTCGAAGTGTGCCGGTTCGGGGGTGGGTGTCGACCTGCTCCCCTTCCCATCGGCAGGGCTGGGCCGATGCTGAACGCCCCTAGGGGTGAAATGCGAGAGGCCCGCCCCCCGGACGGGGGAGCGGGCCTCTCGGGTGTGTCGAGCGTCAGTCGTCGGCGCGGAGCCGGTCGTCCTCGACGGCGTGGTGCCCGTCGAACTGGTGACCGTCGGCCGCCTCGCCCTCCACGCCCGCCTGGAGCTCGTGCTCGTGCTCGGCGTGGTGGTGCGCCGCCTCGAGCTCCTCGCGGGTCGGCTTCTGCACGTTGTCGGCGTACATCGCCGTGCGCAGCCGCTGACGTGCGCCCTCGAGCGCGCCAGCGATGCCCTTCTTGGGCTCGACACCGTTGCCGTCGGGACCCGACGGTCCGGCCTCGAGCTCCGCGATGACATCCGGGTCGCGGTCGTGGGCGGCGAGGACGTAGGCCCGGTCGGGGGAGAGGGGCAGGTGACGCTCGGAGTAGCCGCCCTCCGGCGAGCGCATGATGATGCCCGTCTCGTAGCCGTGGAGGAGGTCCTCCTGGTCCTTGCGCTGCAGCGAGATGCACCAGCGCTTGGTGATGATGAACGCGATCACCGGCCCCACGAAGACCGCCACCCGCATGAAGTAGGTGATCTGGTTGATCGAGAGGTGCAGCTTGATGGCGATGATGTCGTTGCCGCCGGCGGCCCAGAACAGGCCGTACATCGTCATCAGGGCGACCATGAACGCCGTGCGCGTCGGAGCGTTGCGCGGGCGCTGCAGCAGGTGGTGGTCGCGCTTGTCACCGGTGATCCAGGCCTCGACGAACGGCAGGACCATCAGCACCAGGAACATCACGATCGGCAGCACCAGGATCGGGAGCATGACGTTCCACGAGATCGTGTGGCCGAAGATGTGGGTCTCGAGCCCCGGCATGATGCGCAGCGCTCCGTCGGGCCAGCCCATGTACCAGTCGGGCTGCGAGCCGGCCGTCACCTTCGACGGGTCGTAGGGGCCGTAGAGCCACACGCCGTTGATGGTGAACAGGCCGCCCATGAGGGCGCAGACACCGAAGACGATGAAGAAGAACCCACCGGCCTTGGCGGCGTAGACGGGCAGCATCGGGAAGCCGACGACGTTCTGCTCGGTGCGGCCGGGGCCGGCCCACTGGGTGTGCTTGTGGTAGACGAGCAGCAGCATGTGGGCCGTGATGAGCGCCAGCAGCAGACCCGGGATCAGCAGGATGTGCACGACGTAGAGGCGCGGGATGATGTGGGTGCCCGGGAACTCGCCGCCGAACAGGAAGAACGACATGTAGGAGCCGATGACCGGCGAGGCCTTCATGAAGCCGTCCGCAGCGCGGATGCCGGTGCCGGACAGCAGGTCGTCGGGCAGCGAGTAGCCGGTGAAGCCCTCGAGCGTGCCCAGGATCAGCAGCAGGCAGCCGATGACCCAGTTCATCTCGCGGGGCTTGCGGTGCGCACCGGTGAAGAACACCCGCAGGAGGTGGATCATCATCGAGGCGATGAACAGCATCGCGGCCCAGTGGTGCATCTGCCGCATGAGCAGACCGCCGCGGACGTCGAAGCTGAGGTGGAGCGCCGAGGCGTAGGCGCCCGACATCTCGATGCCGCGCAGCTGGGCGTAGCTGCCCTCGTAGTGGACCTCGGCCATCGTCGGGTCGTACCAGAGCGTGAGGAACACGCCCGAGAGCAGCAGGACCACGAAGCTCCACAGGGCGATCTCGCCCAGCATGAAGGACCAGTGGTCGGGGAACACCTTGCGGAGGTTCTTCTTGGCGAGGCTCGCGAGGCCGAGTCGTTCGTCGGCCCAGTTGGCGACCGCGCCCACGGGGTTGGGCTTGTCTGCGATGGCCGCACTGGAGTTGGAGGTGGCGACCTTGCTGGTGTCGATGCTCATGGCGTCTTCAATCACTCAGTCGTGCTGGCTTGGGAGTCGCGCTCCCAGAAGCTGGGACCGACCGGCTCGCGGAAGTCGCTCTGGGCAACGAGGTACCCCTCGGAGTCGACGGCCAGCGGCAGCTGCGGAAGAGGACGGGCGGCAGGACCGAAGACGACCTTCGCTGCGTCGGCCAGGTCGAACGTCGACTGGTGGCACGGGCAGAGCAGGTGGTGGGTCTTGCGCTCGTTCAGGGAGATCGGGCACCCGACGTGGGTGCAGATCTTGGAGTAGCACAGGATCCCGTCGATGGCCCAGTTCTCTCGGCCAGGGGCAGGCTTGTTCTCGTCGGGGTCCATCCGGATCAGGACGACCGCGGCCTTCGACTTGGCGATCAGCAGCGGCTCGCCCTCGAGGATGGGCTCGCCCTCCTCGTCGACGGCGAAGATGATCTCGGGCTCGGCGTTGAACAGGTCGCCGATCTCCATGTCGCCGGGACGGATCGGGGTGCCGACCACGTCGCGCACGACGCGCATGCCCTTCTCCCAGACCGTCTTCTCCAGGCCGGCGCCGGGGTAGTCGGCCTCCTCGGCGACCTGGTTGGGGGTCGGGCCGAGGTCGCGCAGCAGGACGACGGCCGGGGCCAGCAGCACGGTGACCGCACCGAGCAGCGAGTTGCGCACCAGGGGGCGGCGGGCGATGCCGGACTCCTCGAGGCCGTCGTTGAGCGCCTTGATGGTGGCCTCGCGGTCCTCGTCGGAGGAGCGCGCCGGGTGGCGCATCTCGACCATCTCGTGGTCCGACATGAGCTTGCGCGCCCACTGGATCAGCCCGATGCCGATGAGCAGCAGGGCGAGGCCCAGCGTGCCGCCCAGGGCGACGTTGGAGGCGCCCAGGCCGAAGATGGTCGGGACGTCGTCCTCGGGGCTGCCGCCGATGTCGAAGACGAAGTACGAGACGACGAAGAGGACCGCGCACAGGGCGGCGAGCCCGAAGATGCCCGCCACCTGGCGCTCGGCGCGCCGCTCGGCCTTGGGGTCGACGTCGGTGGGACGCCAGGTGTGCTGGGGCAGTCCGGGGTTGCGGATCGGCTCGTCGGCCGACTGGATCTCGCCCTCGTGCCCGGCGTACTTGTCGGGCAGGTCGGAGGAACCGTGCTCCCCGGGACCGAGCTCGTCGGGACCGTGCTGGTCGCTCATGCTGTCGCTCCCTTCTTCTTGTTGGAGCGGGCGGTGTGGGCGGCGATCCAGGTCGCGATCGCGACCAGGGCGCCGATACCGATCACCCAGGCGAGCAGGCCCTCACCCACGGGGCCGAGGCTGCCGAAGGTGAAGCCGCCGTAGGCGGGCTGCTCACGCAGCGAGTAGAGGTAGGCGATGACGTCGCGCTTCTCCTCCGGCGAGAGGTTGCCGTTGGAGAAGCTGTCCATCTGGCCCGGGCCGGTGAGCAGCGCCTCGTAGATGTGCTTGGCCGAGGTGTCGCTCAGGTTGGGGGCGTAGCCGCCGCGCGGCATGGCCCCGCCCTTGCCGGCGTAGTTGTGGCAGGCGGTGCAGTTGGTCAGGAAGATCTGGCCGCCGCGGGCGATGGCCTCCTCGCGCTCGTCGGAGGACAGGCCGGCGAGGCTGTAGTCACTGGGGTCCGGGACGGACGGGCCGGGGGCCAGGCTCGCGACGTACGCCGCGAGGGCGTCGATCTCGTCCTGGTCGTAGGAGACCGGCTTGGTGGGGTTCTGGGCGCCGGGCTGGGCCATCGGCATGCGGCCGGTGCCGACCTGGAAGTCGACCGCGGCGGCGCCGACGCCGGCCAGGGTGGGGCCGAGCCAGTTGCCGTTGACGGTGGAGACACCCTCGCCGTTCTGGCCGTGGCAGAAGGCGCAGCCGACGAGGAAGAGCTCGCGGCCCTCGGCGACGAGCTCCTCGTTGTCCGAGGCGGTGCTGGCCGTGGCAGGAGCGAACGCGGAGTACAGACCGCCGGTGAGCAGGAGCCCGAGCAGGAGGAGCACGAGCCCAGCCAGCGGGCGGCGGCGGTGGCGGGAGAGCCGACCGACGGAGCGGTTCAGGAAGCGCACTGAGGTCCTCGCGGTGGTCACTGGATGAGGTAGATGGTGGCGAACAGGCCGATCCACACCACGTCGACGAAGTGCCAGTAGTACGACACGACGATGGCGGAGACCGCCTGCTCGTGGGTGAACCGCCTGGCCACGTAGGTGCGACCCAGCACGAGCAGGAAGGCGAGCAGCCCGCCCGTGACGTGGATGCCGTGGAAGCCGGTGGTGAGGTAGAACATCGAGCCGTAGGACGAGCTCGACAGGGTGACACCCTCCTGGACCAGGGTGGTGTACTCCGTGACCTGGCCGGCGATGAAGATCGCGCCCATCACGTAAGTCAGGAAGAACCACTCGCGCAGGCCCCAGGCCTTGAACGCCAGCAGTGAGCCCGTCCGGCCGACGCGACCGCGCTCCGCCGCGAACACACCCATCTGGCAGGTCAGCGACGAGGCGACCAGGATCGTGGTGTTCACAGCGGCGAAGGGGACGTCGAGCACCTCGGTGCTCTGCGTCCACAGGTCGGTGCTGACGGAGCGGATCGTGAAGTACGCGGCGAAGAGCGCCGCGAAGAACATCAGCTCGCTGGAGAGCCAGATGATGGTCCCGACGGAGACCATGCTCGGACGGTCATGGTGTCCGTGCAGGCGCGAGGCCGGGACAGTCGTTGCAGTCGCCACTTCTTCATTATGTCTCGGGGTCCCCTCAGGTGCGACCTCGGGGCGGTGTGTGCCGCGACCTACCATCGGAGTGTGCCGCCCTTCGACCTCAGCAGCCTCGTGACGGGGTGGCAGCTGGCACCGCTCCCGCTCGTGATCACGGTCTGGGCGGTGGGCCTCTACCTGCTCGGCGTGCAGTCGCTGAGACGGCGCGGCGACCGCTGGCCGGTGGGCCGCACGGTCGCCTTCGTCGGCGTCGGGATGGGCTCGTTCCTCGTCGCGACGAGCTCCGGGCTGGCGGCGTACGACACCACGCTGGTGAGCGTGCACATGGTCCAGCACATGGTGCTGTCGATGCTGGTGCCGCTCGCGCTCGCGCTCGGTGCCCCCGTCACGCTGGCGCTGCGGACCCTGCCCGCCTCGCCCCGCCGCTGGCTGCTGGCCGTGCTGCACTCCCGGTTCGCGCGGGTGCTGACCTTCGCGCCGCTGGTCTTCGCGCTCTACGTCATCTCGCCGTGGGCGCTCTACTTCACGGGGTGGTACGACGCCACGCTCGCCAGCCCCTGGCTGCACGAGCTCATGCACGTGCACCTCGTCACCGTGGGCGCGCTGTTCTTCTGGCCGCTCGTGGGCATCGACCCGGTCCCGGGGCGCGTCGGCTACCCGGCGCGGATGCTGATGGTGGTGCTGACGCTGCCCTTCCACGCCTTCCTCGGCGTGACGATCATGGGCCAGGACACCCTGATCGGGGCCGGGCACTACCTCGCCCTGCGCCGCGACCCGGCGTACTCCTGGCTGCCGGACGCGATGGCCGACCAGCACCTGGCCGGCGGCATCCTCTGGGGCTCGGGCGACCTGGTGGCGCTGGCGTTCTTCGGTGTGCTGTTCGCCCAGTGGGTGCGGGCCTCCATGAAGGAGGCGGCCCGCGAGGACCGGCGTCTCGACCTCGTCGAGGCCCGGGAGCGGGCCGGACGCTGAGGCCCGCCCGGTCCGGGTAGGCTCGCGGCCGTGGCCGACAAGAACCTACGGGTGCTCGTCTACTCCGACGACGTCAACACCCGCCAGCAGGTCATCCTCGCCCTGGGGCGCCGGATCCATCCCGACCTGCCCGAGCTGGAGTACGTCGAGGTCGCGACCGAGCCGGTCGTGATCTCCAACATGGACGCCGGCACCGTCGACCTCGCCATCCTCGACGGCGAGGCCGTGCCCGCCGGCGGCATGGGGATCGCCAAGCAGCTCAAGGACGAGATCTACCGGTGCCCGCCGCTGCTGGTTCTCACCGGACGGCCCCAGGACGCCTGGCTGGCGACGTGGTCGCGGGCCGACGCGGCCGTGCCGCACCCGATCGACCCGATCCAGCTCGCCGAGACCGTGCTGGCCCTGCTGCGCCCGCGCGTGCCCTCGACCACCTCCTGACCGTGTCGACCGCTGCGCCGGCCCCGGCCTCGTCCTGGGCCGAGGTGCTCGGGGCGCTCGTCTCGGGTTCCGACCTCGGCGAGGCCCAGGCCTCGTGGGCGATGGGGGAGATCCTCTCGGGCCAGGCGACTCCCGCCCAGATCGCCGGCTTCGCCGTGGCGCTGCGCGCCAAGGGCGAGACCGTCGAGGAGATGTCCGGCCTGGTGGCGGCGATGCACCGCGCGGCCACGCCGATCTCGGTCCCCGGCCGGCTGCTCGACGTCGTCGGCACCGGCGGCGACCGGTCCATGAGCGTCAACATCTCGACCATGTCGGCGATCGTGGCCGCCGGCGCCGGGGCGCGCGTGGTCAAGCACGGCAACCGGTCGGCGTCCTCGCAGTCCGGCTCCGCCGACGTGCTCGAGCGGCTCGGCGTCCGCCTCGACCTCCCGGCCGACCGGGTGGCCGCGATCGCGGCCGAGGCCGGCATCACGTTCCTGTTCGCCGCCGCCTTCAACCCGGCGATGCGCCACACCGCCGTGCCGCGGCGCGAGCTCGGCATCGGCACGACGTTCAACTTCCTCGGCCCGCTGGCCAACCCGGCCCGCCCCCAGGCCAACGCCATCGGGGTCGCCGACGCGCGGATGGCGCCCGTGCTCGCGGGCGTCCTCGCCGCCCGCGGTGCCGACGCCTGGGTCTTCACCGGCGACGACGGCCTCGACGAGCTCACCACCACCACGACCTCGACGCTGCACGTCGTCCACGACGGCGAGGTCACCACCTCGACGGTCGACCCGCGCGACCACGGCATCGCGGCCGCGACCGCCGAGGACCTCCGCGGCGGAGGCCCCGAGCACAACGCCGACGTCGTGCGTCGCCTGCTCGCCGGCGAGACCGGTTCCGTGCGCGACGCCGTGCTGCTGAACGCCGGGGCCGCGCTGGCCGTCTACGACACCCCGGGCGAGCCGGTCGACGAAGCGCTGGCCGCCGGCATTGCTCGGGCAGCCGAGGCCGTCGACTCGGGCGAGGCTGCCGCCGTGCTCGAGCGCTGGGTCACAGCCAGCTCGGCCTGAGGTGCTGTCAGCAGCGACGGGCTCCGCGTCGCATGGGCCAGCAGGGCCCTCCTCGACGCGGCTGGGACCCCCGGCTTCACGGCGGTCACCAGAGCGTTCAACCGTGAGGTGACGTGCCACCGGGCGGCCCGTTCCGACCGGTGCCACCTGCGCGCGGACGCCTGGACCGCGAGATGCGCGAAGAGAGCGACCTCCTCGGTGAACCGGTCGGCGTCCCTGGTCGCGACCGAGGTGACGCTCGAGGGGTGGCGACGGTAGCGGAACGCCTCCTCGGCGAGCACGGTGAGCCGATGTCCGGCGAGCAGGAGGTCGGCCAGCAGTCCGAGGTCGACCGTGACGGTGAGGTCCTGCCGGAAGCCGACCCCGGAGACGGTCGTCCGACGCCAGCAGATCGACGGGAAGTAGCACCAGTTGCCGTGCAGCAGCGACGCCAGTGCGTCGTCACCGTCGATGACGACAGGTAGGCCCGACGAGACGCTCGGGCGGAGCCACTGCTTCGCCCGGTCGGTCAGGCCCGACCGCCGCCGGCCTCGCGCATCCATGACGACCACAGCCGGGATGACCGCCGCCACGGCCGGGTCGGTGGCGATGCCCCTCCGCACGGTGTCGAGGTACGTCGGGAGCAGTTCGTCGTCACAGCCGATGAACGTCACCCATTCCGATGACGCGATGTCGAGACAGCGTTGGAAGTTGCCCGCGACGCCGAGATTGACGGGGTTGAGGACGTGACGCACCCGGTGGTCGCCGAGGGAGGCGAGCCACTCGCTGGCACCTGCGTGCTGAGGCCCGTCCTCCACGACGGTCAACGTCCAGGACGGATCGGTCTGGGAGAGGACGCTGTGCACGGCGGTCCTCAGTGGGGCGAGCTCGCCGACGAAGGGGATGACGAACTCGACTGTGCGCTCGGCGCCGGCGGTCACCGAGTCGGGCTCCTCGTCGGAGCGAGGTCGGGGTGCCGGCGTTCGACGGCGTGGGTGGCTCGCTCGCGTCGGACTTCGGCCTCGAGGAGCGCGACCGAGCGAGCGAGCCGCACGAACCGGTCATCGGCTTCCCGGAGCCGTAGGTAGAGGGTGATGGTCACGAAGAGGAAGACCACGCACAGCGCGTACAGCACGAGGTCGGTTCCTCGGCCGACCCCCACCAGGTGCGCCATGGCGGTGGTCGATCCGGGCCACAGGACTGCGACGACTCCGCAGACGATGACGGCGATCCCGGACGACCGCCGGACGACGAGCCGGAAAGCGGTCCGGCGTCCACGCAGGAGCAGGATCGCGGCGCCGGCCAGCGCGCCGAGCAGCAGCAGCCTGATGATCACGACGTGGCCGAGAGTCGGTGGCAGGCCAGTTCGAAGACGATGTTGAGAGCGTTGTAACCGCGTTGGCCCTTGGCGCGCGAGTAGTCGGAGTAGGTGATGGTGACCGGGTGCTCTGTCCAGGACCAGCCTGATGCGGCGATCGTCGACAGCACCTCGCTGGCGTGCGACATGCCGTGCAGCCGGAGCTCCAGCTCCGCGGCGACGTCAGCGCGCAGCACCCTGAGGCCGTTGTGGGCATCGGTGATGTCGAGGCCGGTCGTGAGCGCCGAGAACCGCGCGGCCGCTCGCAGCATCGTGCGACGGCCGATGCCGGCGTCGGTGTGACCGAGGAAGCGCGAACCGAGAACGACCTGGACCTCGGACTGGCGGGCGGCGCGCAGCATGGCCTCGGCGTCGGACGGGTGGTGCTGCCCGTCCGCATCGAAGGTGACCAACCACCGGGGAGCGAGGTGGGCGGTGGCGTAGGCGAGACCGGTCTGCAGGGCGGCGCCCTGGCCCAGGTTGACGGGATGACGCACCACCCGGGCGCCGTGGCGCTGCGCGACGACGGCTGTCGGGTCCGTGCTCCCGTCGTCGACGACGACCACCTGGGCGAAGCGTTCGCCCAGGGACGTCAGCACCTCGCCGATCGCGGCAGCCTCGTTGTAGGCCGCGACGACGACGCACGTGTCGTCGTTCCTGGATCCGGGGGAGACCATGGCACCTCGCTCTCAGCGTCGATGCTCCCCTGACGGGCGCCTGCGTCACGGGTGGTCCGATCGCTATCGTCCGTTCGAGGGTCCCGACCCCCTGATGTGACTACCCGGTCGTGCCCGATCGGAGGGCACTCCTCCCGAACGCAGCGCAGCGAAGAGGCCTCCACCTAGCGTTCTGACGTGAGCTCCACCAGGCGCCGGGTCCTGCTGTTCGGGGTCGCTCTGGCCGTCGTCCAAGCCGTGTGGATCATCGCCGTACCGCCTTTCCGGGCCAGTGACGAGTTCGACCATGCCTACCGGGCCGCAGGGGTCGCGCACGGACAGTGGCTCCTCGGCGAGCCGGCCGTGGACGGTCGCGGTCTGTACGTCGACGTCCCGGCTGACATCGTCAGGGCGGCCTCAGCGCAGTGCGAGAGCCTGGACTACCCGGGGCCCGACAACTGTCGACCGGCGCTGGTCACGTCGGGCGGCCTGTGGCGCGTCGCCACGGCGGCCGGACCGTACAACCCCGTGTTCTACGCAGTGGTGGGGGCCGTCGCCCGGCCGTTCGGAGGCGACGCTGCTCTGTACGCCATGCGCGGAGCCGCGGCTGCGATGTGTCTCGCGCTCATCCTGGCGTCTCTGGCGATCACGCTGTCGCAACGACCGGGCCGTTGGGAGCGCCTCGGTTTAGTCCTCGCCCTGACACCGGTGGTGACGTTCTCCACGGCCGTCGCAGCCCCGAACGGTCTGGAGATGAGTGCGGGGCTGCTGACCTGGACTGCACTCCTGGCCCTCATCCGCGGGCGCCGCCCCGACCGCATCGGCTCGTACCTCGCGTCCGGTGCCGTCGGTGCTGCCCTCCTCGGCTCCGTTCGGATGCTGGGGCCCGTCTGGCTGGCTCTCATCTGTGTCGTCGTGCTGGTGGTCGGCGGTGTGTCGCCGTGGCGACGCCTCTGGCGCGATCGCCGTCGGACCCTGCTGACGGCTGTGGCGGTCGGCGGCGCCGGCGTCGTCTGGGGTGGCGCGTGGGTGGTCGTGTCCGGTTGGTACGCGGTGGAGGAAGAGGGTGCTGGTCGGCCCCCCGGCCTGGCGGTTCTGATGGTCCGGCAGTCCTTCACGTGGGTGATGCAGCTGACGGCTGCCTTCCCGTTCCGAGACGTGATGGCTCCGGTCGGTGTGTACCCGACGGCGCTGCTCCTCGTCGTGACAGCGCTGGTGGTGGCTGTGCGTCGCGGCTCTGGCCGCGAGCGGACGGCGACCGTCGCTGCCGTCCTCATCACCGTCGCGACGCCGCTGCTCCTCACGGTGCTCACCGTCGACCGACAGGGCGTCGTGTGGCAGGGCCGCTACCTCTCAGCCTTCGTCATCGGGATCCTGCCCCTGTGCGGCCAGGTGCTGGACCGGACCAGCTGGGCGCCGCGCGAAGGCGGACGGCTGGCGACGATCGCAGTCCTGCTCACCTCGGGCATCTACGGCGCGTGCATGCATCGCGTCGTGGAGACCGAGGCGGCCCGAGGCAGCATCGACCCCAGGCTCGACTGGACGCACTTGCCACCGACGGTGCTGTCCGGTCTGGCCGTCGTCGCGATCGTGTGCGGTTCGGCGTCCCTGTTGTGGCGTGCTCCGAGCCCGGGCGGAGAGTCGGACCGGTCAGGAGCGGTGCCCCGAGGGGCTGAGACACGCGGCAGCGGCGAGGTGAGCGCGGCCGTCTGAGGCGGTCGGGCTACTCGAGACCGATGGAGAACGCCGCCTCGAGGTCGTGCTGGGAGTAGGCGCGGAACGCGATGTGGGTCTCGGTCGAGGTGACGCCGGGGACCTTGTTGAGCCGGTCGGCGACGACCGCCGCGACGTCCTCGTGGGCGCGGACCCGGACCAGGGCGATCAGGTCGATCTGTCCCGTCACGGAGTAGACCTCGCTGATGCCGTCGAGGGCGGCGATCGCCTCGGCGACCTCGGGGATGCGGGCCACGTCGGCCTTGACGAAGACGATGGCGGTGATCACGGCCTGAACCTACCGCGCCGTGTCAGCGCGCGGGCTGCGCGACGGGACTGAGGCCGCGCCGCTCGGCGAAAGGCACCAGGCTCGTGCGGGAGGCGGTCACGGCGTCGTGGACGGCGAGGTGGCGGGTCGCGCCGGCGACGGGGCAGCTCCACTCGCCCTGGACGTCGACGAGCCGGATGCCCGGGGACTCGAGCCAGCGCAGGACCTTCTCGGACTCCTCGGCGGAGGCCACGGGCACCGGTCCCGGGCCGGGCGTGGACACGGTCTCGGCGGACAGCCGCAGCTCGGCGACGTACTGGTGGGCGTCGGCGCCGGGCGGGATGACACCGGCGGCGACGAGGCGGCCGTGGCGCACGACGTGGACCTCCCAGCGACCGCGGGAGGCG
>Ga0325401_1003397_pt1 | contig 14587 bp, 5 predicted proteins | sample PopdelMetagenome_FD_205666 | JGI IMG/M metagenome (GOLD analysis project Ga0325401, IMG submission 205666) | Populus deltoides microbial communities from Bellville, Georgia, United States - Xylem-PdKOR-R2 | ecosystem: Host-associated > Plants > Phyllosphere > Stem > Wood/Secondary xylem | place...
GAGTGCAGTAGAATCAAAGAAAGAAGGGTGGCAGCCATAAGAGAAGAAACACAAACTCTCCCTTCTACAAATCAGAAATCATGTATTCTTTCATCTTTAGGAGTAGTTGTTCAATAGATATGCAAGGCTAAGCTCGTTTTCTTGGTTGCAAGGACGCAAACACCTTCAGATTTCAAGAACTGTGAGATTTATTCTTCCATTTATTTTTGGTTTGTATTATGAATGAGTATGTTTGTTTTCCTATGCATATTTCCTATGATTGTTTATCTTAATTGCTAGAGCGGACTCTAAGTTATTATTGTGAACAATCTATTGCTAAGTTTGATATCAAAACCGGAGTTGTGGTATATAAACTTGTGAAGCAACTAAGCTTGATAATTGTAGCGGAACTACGTTATTAAACTTAGGGAGAACATTCGATCAAATGCAACACAAGCTGACAACTTGGTTGTTAAGATTAATGAATTTATCTAGATCTTAAGGCTGCCATTGGATTAAATCATTAGTGCGGACACTGTGATTGTTTGTTGGTTAGGGTTAGTTATATGGCGGATTCGTTAATTAACCAACATTAAGAAAAGATAAAAAAATTAGAATATAAACTGGAGTTTCGTTTCAAGGATCGGTTCTGATTTCTGTAGGTGGATGTGTGCTTGTGATCAAGGTTTGTTTTCTTGATAAGTTTCGGTTTTAATTGATTTTGTTTTAGTTTAATTGCTGCCATAGTTTAGATAATCACAAACCAAATCCCCCCAATTACATAACGTACAACATAAAAATCCGACTTGAAACTTCCTCGTGGGATCTACCCCTTGCTTGCTCTATACTATCTTGTGTATTTGAAGCTAGGGTAATTAATTTGTGTGACCGCGACATCGCAACACGGCCAATACCCTAACATATTTTGAATTTGTTTTTTTTTTTTAATATTTGAAGTTTAAAAGAAAATGGTTTTCACATGGATTTCTTAAAATACAATAAAAAAATTATTTCTTTTGCATTTTTGAATTTTACAACATATTTGTAAAACTCCAAAGGGTATTGGCCAATATTCCAAAAAAATACAAAAATCTTATTTTGAGGGAATTCATCTATTATTCACCATTAATGTTTGGATAAATAAATCCTAAAGGGATGAATATCCAAAATATTATTGGGAATAACTTGTTATTATTCACTGTTAATGTTTGGATAAAGAAACCCTAAGTGGTAAATATCCAAAATAATTTTCTAGGAATAATAAGTCATCATATCCTTGAAAGAAGCCTCGATTATAATCAAGGACATTTCAATTTTTGACTCCACAGTTTACGAGCCATGAGTATGAAACACTAAGGCAAAAAAAGGCTTTTAAAGTGCTTTGAATTTCCTTAGATTTCTGAATCTTTGTCCCTCCCCCTTGCAATTTACGAGTCGCAAACTCTTGAAATACTAAGGGAAAAATGAGCTTTTAAAGCACATGGAATCTCCTTGGATTTCTATCTTAATAAATTTAGTTTGAATCAAACCTAGGAAAATTGATGAGATTAGAAAACACCAACACCATAGCAATTATAAGGCAAACCAAACACCAAGCAGCTTACCTTAGGTAGGGCGTACTAGGGGTGCTAATACCTTCCCTTTACACAACCAGTCCCTTACCTTAGAATCTCTGAAAGACCAGTCAGGGTTCCAGTGACCATAATACTAGGTGGTGACTTCCTTATTCACAATAAACAAACAAAGACCTCGAAATCAATCGAGGATCGTCGCGACGCCGCGCTCCGCTGCGAGGGTGCGACATAGGGGATCTTCCAATTGAGAAGATCCATCGACCTGAGACAAATAGAAGGTTTTATCTATTGTATTTAGTTATTCATTTAGTTATTCAGTTAAACCAACAATTCGTTACTAGAACAGATAGCAACAACCACCATTTATTGTTATCGCTTCTGTAAACATAGTAGCAAAATAATCCCAATGTGTTACATAAGGCAAATATTTGTATAATTGTTCGGTTATCTGCAATTTTTTCCATCCCTCTGTGTAAATAACCTAATATTGGTTCACAGTCAATTACCAGCCATGCCATAATTACCGACAGACATATTCCGTCGGTGATTACAGACGGCTTTACTGACGGATAATATCTGTCGGTATTTCACAGAGAGTTGCCACACAATTACCACCGATGCCATAATTACCGACGAACATATTCCGTTGGTGATTACAGACGGCTTTACTGACGGATAATATCCGTCTGTATTTCACAGAGAGTTGCCACACAATTACCATCGATGCCATAATTACCGATGGATAATCCGTCGGTAATTACCGTTGAAATTTCAGACAGATTTAGTCCGTCGATAATGTTCCCGTGGGAAACATTTTTTTTGGTGCGCGCTTATCCATCTGTAAGACCGTCAGTGTTCTGTCGGTGGGTGGTTTTTTTATTTGCGACAGAATTAGCAACGGAAAGGGAGTTACCAACAACTATTATACCGACGGACGTATTCCGTCAGTGATGCTGTCGGTAATTATTTCACCGACAGAGTTCATTCCTGTCACCGACAAAATCAGTCCGTCAGTAAAACTGTTTAATGGTATAGTGAACATTGACAATAACTTTATGCTCAGCCTTGGTACAAATTGTGTCTGCACCTCTATGCATTGAGATTTTGACAAATTTTCTTTTTGGTGTTTTTAGTTTTGAAAGGAAACTTTTCTATACAAAATTTTATTTTATTTATATTTTAGTTCCTGAGTTTGAGGAAAAAAAGGGAAATTCATTGAAAAACTATGAATGAAAGAAAAAGTTAACGAGTGACTACTTTTTAATGACGAAACTCGTGGTTTTTAGTATAAATAGACTTTATTTAACGTTGTTTTAGATTCTGGAATTCTGCTTTTTACATATAGCTCAAGCCGAGATAGCTCAAAAGATTTCGTAAACGTTGTTTTAACATAGATTCTAGAATTCTGCTTTGCTTGAACGCGGGCACAATTTGCCTTTTCTTTTATTCCAAGTCGGATTGGTATGCATACAAAATTATATCGTCTTACCAATATTCACCTTGAAAACCTTAATCTCTATCTCGGCTTTTAAATATATAATTCATAGCCGTTGTAAATTCACAAAAAAAAAACGTTGAATTTATTTTTAAATCCTATAAATTTATTTTTTTATTATTATCTTTTTTATCCTAATTTTTTTATATAATTTTTTTAATAATTCATGTTTTTTTATTCTTTCAAATTTAATTCTCATTCTTTTTATTAATATTTTTTTCTTTGGTAAGTTTTTTAAATTGATTGTTTTTATGATTTTATCCTTCAAAATCAAATTGGTTGGGAAATACACTTCCTAATTGAACTTGATTCAGAATTTCACAGATTGTGAGTTTTAGAAAATAGACTATGTTTAGAAGGTTTGTCAGAATTGACTTATTTCTTTTTCCTTTTTGAAAGCTATTTTTTTTAATTTTGATCATTTTTTCTTAGAGATTTGCTTTATTATTTTTTATGAGTTGCCTTTTACGGTATTAGCCTTGGGTTCATGTCCAAAATCACTAGTTTCAAAGTTTGACATGGGCTGACTTTTATTTTTTTATTCTTTTTTTAAACTGATTTATTTGAAATTGGCTTCCTACCTTTTTTTCTCTTTTTTCTATTGGGTTATCCCAATCTTGTGCCAATGATCAAGGGGTTTGCGGATTAATCTGGGTTAACTATTTTTTTTCCTATCTATAGGGTTAATTTCGGGTTCAAGACTAGGGTTACCGGTTTCAAAAGTTAACACAAATTGATTTTTTTTCTTTATCTTTTTTAAAATTGAATTATTTCAATTTCATCATTTAACATTTGATTTATTAAAAATTGATTTTCATACATTTTTTTTCATTTCCTTTCTATTGGTTATCCTGATCATTGTTTTTTACAATTTCATTCTCCATCGGATGTTTTCCCATCAAATTTGATCCTCATTCTTTTTATTGTTATCTCTTTTTTTTGGCAAGTTTTCTAAATTAATATTTTCTTTTCACGATTTCATCCCTTAAAATTAAATTGTTTGGGAATTAAATTTCTTGATTGAACTCGGTTCAAAGATTTCATGATTTTCATGGTTATGGGTTAACTCAATTGTTTTTTCATTTATATCCTTCAACATAAAGTTGTTTAATGATTAAGCTTCATGATATTATTTAATTTCCTCTCCCAACTGAATTTTGGCGACCACCCACACAACGATAACCTATACAACCACCAGCCATGCCGCTTTCCAAGACCCCATCTCTCAATCTCAAAACCAGAAACAACCCTTTCTCCATTTAACCGAACCTCATAACTCCAAGAAAAGAGAGAGATACAACTTTGTAAATTGATTTAATATAATTTTCACTTTTGACTTTAAATTGTTTTTTTGAAGTATGTTAGTTAAAATAGCTTTTGATTTAATTTTTTTTTTGTTATAAATTAGATTCAAAACATTGATTTAATTAAAAAAAATCTTAACTTTAGTTTGTGGATTGTATACTAAATTTTTTAATGAAAAATAGTTATTTTGAATCTTTTTTACAAATTGTCGATACACGACGTCGGGGTGACGACTCCACGTTTTGTTTATTTAACAAAAAGGGTTTTTTTTGTCGATTGGGGGAAATGAAGATTTTATTGGAGTTGTCATCTAGTAATTTGAGGGAACTAGAAATCCCAAATTAGACACTGGTCCTAGAGTTTCAGGTACGAGGTTAGTTATGATTAAGGGAAGGTAGACACCACCCTTAAAACATCCTTTCAAGAGAAAGGTTACCCTTACTAGTGTGTTTTTTATTTGATTCAAATGCTATTATATTTTGAGCTTATTTGCAATTTTGTTTTTTAAAGATAGTTAACGTCAGTCCCTAAAAATAGAAGACACGTTAAAAATGACATCAGTCCCTAAAACTAGGAGACTCGTCTAAAATATTGACGTTTTAACCCTAAAAAGAAGAGTTGCGTCTGAGTTATCAAAAGAAATAATAATGGACATAATCCATATTTGGTATTCAAACTTTTGACATTGGTCTTTTTTTTCTGTAAATAAAAGAGACGTGTTGACAGACAATATTCATAGGAGACACGTCAAAAAAATGACATCAGTCCCTAAAAAATAGGAGACTCGTCTAAAATATTAACATTTGTCCCTAAAAAGGAGAATTACATCTAGGTTACCAAAAGAAATAATGGACATAATCCATATTTGGTATTTAAATTTTTGACATCAGTCATTTTCTATAAATAAAATAGAGATGTCGACAAACAATATTCATTTATAAAAAAAAAATTATTTTGATATTGTTGAGAAATGGGTATAACCATACTTGAGAATTGGGCTTTAGACCCACAAACGATGACATAATAAGATGGGTGTTGGACCCGCATTGTTATTCCTTTTATATTTATTTTTGGTTTTTTTGTTTTTTTCACATGCAAGAAAATTTACAAGAATATATATATATAAAAATATCAAAAATACCATCAGGAACCAAAAAAATTACCTGAGTGCCACTGTATAGGTAAAAGACTAAAATACCCTTGAATTTCTCGAAAATTTATGAAAATGCCCCTGTGGCGCGTGTGGCTCACGCACGGTTACTGTTGGAGGCGGTGAAATTTTTCGACAAGATTTCCGGCCAACAAATGGTTGATTCTGGTAGATCTGAGGGAGAGGATTCTGATGACGATGGTTTCATGGTTTCGACGTCCATTGATGGCTGATGAGGGAGAATCGTCGGTTTGAAGCTTCGGGTGGCTGACGAAAATGGTGGTTCGGAGGCTTCACACGGCCAGAAATGGGAGATCGGATGAGAGAGAGAGACTCCGAGATTTTGCTATGGCGTGAATGCGAGCATGGTACACCGGTGCAGCTGAAGGTTTTGAACCGTTGGATCGCGGATAACCTGATCCTCTGGCTGTTATTGGCTTGATCTGCAAGTTGATCGAATGGTCCGGATGGGCTGAGTTTTGATCTGGTATGGCGCGGTGTACCGAGAGCTTGGTACACCGAGTGACGTGGCACAACAGGATCGAAGGGCAGAATGTTTTAAGGGCTGAGATGGATTTGAGTTTTAATCTAGTGTGGTAAGACCTATTGTATCCTATTAAATCAAAGGTACAGAACTAAATACTATTAGATCTAACATTAGGATATTTTTGGTATTTTTCAAATTGTTTTTTTTTTAAATCAATATCTTACTCGCGCGAAGAAAAACTAAAAAAAACTTCTAATAGTAATCCAAATCTCTCCTTATCTCTTTTCTTTTGTTTCCTTCTTTCTTCCTCTGGCGAATTGTCACCGGCTATTTATAGCCAATGATAAGTGACATAAATCTAATGCAGTTGGCACATATCTGCTTTAAAGAAAAATTTCATCGTCACAACTACTCCGCCTACCATCGGCGCAACTGCCCCGCCTAGTATGACAAATTTTGTATTATTGATTTTGTTTTATTATATATAATAATAAATATTTATATAGGTAAAACTAAAAACTCAAATCAGTATTAGAAAAAGCCCGATTCAACCGCTAAAAATCAATTTTAATGACCGAAAATTATGTTGAAACACTACAAAAAACTTTCGATGGGTATCAACCCGGTGGACTGGGTTTTGACCAAAAATAACAGTTTTGATCCAAAATGGCCTGAAACTCATTTTTTATCCCGATCGACCTAAGTTTTCTTACATTTTATTTTTGGCCACAACTTCGTTTCTCTATTTTTTCATTCCTTAGTTTGAGAGAGCTAGAGAGGAGATAGAAAGTCATTGGATTACAATGTTAGAGAAAGTCTCGGTTCGCACTGATTTTCACAACAAAAACGATCGATTTTGGTCGTAATAAGTTCCATTTGATGAAGAGAGTTCCTTTGAGGTGTTTTTTGCTCTTGCAATTTCCAAAACGTTTATGATTTTTTGGCTATTTTATTGGTTTTTTTACATCATAAGGATCATTTAGATGTTTTGGTGTGAACTTTGTTTAAATTTGCATTTTTAGGTCAAAAAACACTCAACATGATTTTCTAGCCACCCCTCTAATGGTCAAGAACTTGAAAGTCTCAGTAGGTGACATGTCGTTTCCTTTTATCTTTTTTCAAAAATATTTGGGGCATTTCCAAATTAAAAAAAAAGGCTCTCGTAAGCGAGCCCTTTTTAAAATAGAGGCTTGACTTGCTAGGTCTAAAAGCGTCTGACATTTTTTTTTCTAATTATATTTTTTAATTGATATTTTTAAATGTAATTTTTAATAAATTTTTGAATTTATATTTAAATTAATACCTTTTCTTTCTAAATTTTTAGATATTTTATTTAGTCTTTTTTAAATAGTGGTTATCTTTTATGTGTTTAATATCTCGAAGAAATTATTCCAATTCATCTATACTTTCTTTTATGTTTAACATAAATAAAATATATTTACATGAAGTGTTTATAAAAATAAGAATTATTTGTTCTTGGTAAGAAAAAAATAACCTTTAAGATAAAAAAGAAGAAGAAGAAGAAAAGTGTGCACTAAGGAAAAAGTTGAGGTTAAATATTATATTTATCTATCTTTTACTTTTATGAAAATGATTATCATTTTATTTTATAATTTGAGTGGCATTAACAACTCTTTATCAGTTTATTAGTTCATGTTTTTTTAAGATTTATTGTGTATCACATTCCTCAATTAAGAGAATCATGATGCAATGAAATGCATTTGAAACAAAATCCTATTTTTCTACTATATTAAAAATTAACTTAAGATCCTACATGTTTTTGTATTTATTAACATATATGATCTTAGATTTATTTTATTATATGTAAACATCAACTTTTTTTATTCACAATTATATTTTTTATCTCAATATCAAAAAATACATTAACAACACTTATACATCCATTCTTTTGTATTGGAAAAAATTATCTAACCTGTAGCAAAGCGAGTTAAATAAACATGTCAGTACTTTTTTTTTGTATTTATGATTAGGGTTTTTTTTTGGTTAAAAATACATTTGAAAAGCACTCATATTCTTTTTTTTCTAAAAAACATTTCTGATCCATAATGAAGTGCGAGCCAAATAACTACTAATATGACTACAGTGAGCGTCTTTTAGTATATGTGGATGCAGGAAGCAGTGTGTTATATTATTAGTTAGATATAACTTATTTATTCATTATTAAAAAAATAAAAAAATAAATATATTAATAGAAACCTAAAAGAGATCGGCTAAAACAATATAGTCTCTGAGTGAAAATATTGTGGATTCACACAATGTTTATTTTCTCTTTCATTGTCCCTTTTTTATTCAGTGATCTTTAATGATGAATTGATTAAGATTGAGGTGGGTAATGTAAATTTATTTGCCTTTTTATAGTTATCTTGCTCTCAATAAAACATCTTGATATTGGGACGGGGTTTAATTTCACAAAAAAATATAATTTTGTTGTTTGTAAGAAATTGAAAATGTGAGGATTAAAATTGAAACAAATAAAAAACCAGAGGCTTTTTTTATATATAAAAAATATGGTGTCAAATTTGGTCCTTTTTGTTTTTTGCTTTTGATCATCTATTTGTTTTTTTTTTAATTTGATCTTTTAATGTTGTGTTAATTGGGATTTGAAGTTAGTAATTTTATGTGAGCATCTAGAACTAAATAAAAAGTTGCACCATTGGTTTGGTGCTCCACTTTATGAAAAAAGAATTCAATTATATTGTTTGAGAAAAATTAAAAAAAAGAGACCAGAATTGAAACATGAAAATAAAAGGCCTTTAAAAAACAAATTGTATCAACGCCTTTATGCCTTGTGATTTAGACAAATTTTGCTTTTGTCCCTTTTAGTTTAGAAATTAAACTTGGTACAAAAATTTATTTTACTTGTATTTTAATTCTTGAGTTTGAGAAAGGAGAGAGAAATTAATTGAAAAATTATATAGAAGAGACAAAATTAATAAAAGGCTACTTTTTGGTGGAAAAACTCGTCATTCTTAGTATGAACGGATTTCATTTACTATGAGAGTTATATTTAGAATTCTTTATCTTTATCTTGCTAAAAAAAGTACATTTAGCTTGATAATTAATTTAGATTCAAGTTGATTTTTTATTTTTAAATCAATTAAATGTTTATTTAAGATTTTGAATGGATTTATTGAGATCCCTTTTACATATAAGCTCACTTTGATATCCCCTCCAATGTATCCAACTCTTCAATAAAAGGAGCAATTTTTCATTACATTAAGCACAATATTTATTTCTCTAACATGTATGAAGATTGTCACACCAGACATTGCAGCAGCCTTAAAACATTTTATTCAAAAGAAAAGATTTCTAACATCTTTTTCTTAGATAGGGAAGGTCTTATTTAAAGAGTCGTCACCTAGTATTATGATCATTAGGAACCATAATTGGTCAACAAAGATTCTATAGTATAACACTAGTTACATAAAAGGAAACATATTATCACCCCTTAAATATCATACTAGAGGTAGCCTGTATTGCTAGTTTTTATCACGGTAGCGAATAAGGAGAGAGAAAGCGTGTTTGTTTTTTTATTTTTTAAAGTATTTTTTAAAAAATAATTTTTTTATTCTAAAATAATTTTTTTATTTTTATATTAATATTAAAAACAATTTTTTAAAAATAAAAAATATTATTTTAATATATTTTTAAATAAAAAATATTAAAAAAAATACTTATTCAAGCACTTTAAATAAAAACCTTAAAATCACGGCATGATAAAAGGAGAAAGAAAAGAATGGGACAAAGAAGGAAGAAACGAAGGTCGCGTAGGGGGCAGTATTGTAGAAAATAGGAGATGAAAATTAGTATGAAAAGGAGGCTATTTGTTTTTTTTACTGTGTTAGAGTGGTATTTATAATTATATTTAATTTATAAAAATATTAAATTAATATATTTTTTTAATATTTCTTGCTATATATATATATGTTTTTAAATAAAAAATTATTTTAAAAAATTATGTTTCACAATACTAAATTATAGTATAAATTAAAAGAAAAGGGAGTTTTTTGTTTATTACTATTCACCAGAAATGTGAATATTAATAGTGATTTTTTTTAAAAAATTCAATTTGGTATTTGAATTTATTTTTTTGCATAATTGAATCTTTTAAGTTCAAATTAAAGCTCAATTGCATATTTGTTTTGAAGAATGAGGGTTGAATTGAAAGATAAATGATTGAAGTGAAAAACTCAGCAAAAATATGTGGCGACACTATAATTGTTTACAAAGTTCATTTTAGTCCCCTATCTTTTTGAGCTACTAATTAAGATGCCCCTATAATTTCTCAACATTACATTTTATCCAGAATCTTGGATTATGCTTCAGGGACCAATCTATAATTGTTTCAAAATTCAAGGACTAAACTAAAATTTTCACAAATAGAGGGGCCAAACTGAAATTTCATCATCTTTAACCTCAGACCCAAAATTTCCATAGATCACCTACTGATATATCAAGATTTCTAACTCAAATTCACTATTTAAACAAACCATAACTCAAAATCATCATTTTTACCTAAAATCTTTTAAAATCAATTAAATAACTCATTACCCATAACAATCAATTCATAATATTCAAATCAATTCATCAATCAAACCCAAAACACAATCTTCAGAACCTTAACATTCAATAAAACAAAAAATTAAAGCTAAAAAAAACATATTTATACACATCAAAGCGTAAATCTTACCTCTTAACTTATTTTCTCTAACTCTCTTCTCCTTTCTTATCTTTTCTTCTTTTCTCTTTTTCTTCTTTTCCACTTTTCTCTTTTTCTTCTTTCACTCTTACGGTTTTCTCTCTAAGAATTCAAATCTCTCTTTTATATATATATATATATATATATATATCAACTCTTTGTTCAATTACTACAATATCGTTCATTCATTTATACCTACTTCTAAGCCTCCAAGGGTTTTGTTGCCTTTTTCTATTCTCTTTTATTTTCAAATCATAACAATAAAATTGTATTCTTTTTATTAAGTTGCTAATTTATGCAGCTTTAGCTCTTGTTCTCTCTTCATGTTTAGCAACTTTGATTTGTTCCTTTTCTTTACATGATATAAGAGCAGGTTCTTACCTCTTAAATGTTAGGATACTGACATGCAAACCCGACAAGATAAAAGGCAAGGGATAGGATAAAATGAGAAATGAGACACACAAGAATTTACGTGGTTCACCCAATTAGGCTACGTCCACGGGCAAGTATAAAAGGATTTTACTAAGTAATGTGGGAATTACAACCTCTCTCAAGTAATAGGAGAACAACTAAGAATCTCTCTATTACTAGGAGAAAACACCTCACTTACTCTCTCACAAATACCTCACAACTTTGTGAGATTACTCTCTCTACACTCTCCTCTTCTTCTTCTCTAACTTGGTGTGCAAAATAAGCTTGAAGGCATTGCCTATTTATAGGCAAGAGTGAGGGGACAAAGGCCATAAATCATGGCACCAATTATGCCACAAATTATGCCATAAATCATGGCACCAATTATGCCAACAACTCCACTAATTTTTGTCTTCCACCAATTGATTGAAGTGGTGGCTTTACATTAAAGTCTGCTGGATAAACCTATCAGCAGAAGATCATGAACTGATCCCAAATCACAGCTTCAATCCCCACCACAACCAATCTCCTCTTTCCCGTAGTCTTTCGTCCTCAATTGGGAAATGATCCAAAATCAACAACCGGTCCGGAGATAGTTTGTGTGAAAAGAAACGGCTGAAAGATGAAATGTGAAGGTTATGGTGAGAAATTAGATGAAAAACTTACTTTGCCCTACTAATGCTTTTGCTTTCATTGTTTCGAAAGTAAAAGAGACATAAACATAATCATTTTCGTCCTTTTACTTTCCACTTCTTTGTAATATTGGATTGCAAACGGGATGGTGCTTAGAGCCAGTTTTTCTTTTCCTTTCTTTTTAAAATCTTATGCCTTGGGTGAGGAAATTAGTGTTGCTAGAGAATAACTTTTTTTTTTATGGTTATGGTGCCAGAGAATAAATTTTTTTTTTAAAAAAAAAGTCGAAAGATTTGAGTCTCCTTTTTAACTTAGGTTGGAAGCAAGGCTGAAAGTTAAGATTATTTGAAAAGAATTTTTATTGGTGATTCGTGTGAATTTGTTATGAAATAATTTGCCACAACTCAATCTTTAAATAATAATTCAAAATTAAAAAAAAAATCAATTTTTTAAATAATAAATCTTTAAATAACTATAAATATATCTAACGACATCCTTACGTAATAATTCTAGTCGATTAGGCAATATAAACAGCTTTCGCAAAGATTCTACTACCAATGTGTCCATATTACACAGGAACAAAATGCCAGAGAATAACTTTTCTTTAAAAAAAAAGTCGATAATTTTCCTAAGAACGCACACCCATGAAGAAAAATTTATCAGTGTGTTTTCTGTTACTTGTTTAGCGATCGCTAGCAAGGTATCTGCTTAAAAAAGACCATTGAACAAGGGATGAACCATTCAGCAAGGGATTCTGCTAGGAAAACATGAAATTGTTCTTCATTCTATTTTATATTTGTTTCAATCTTCTAAACAAATAGTACATCATCAAGTCTCAGTCACCTATTAACGAAATTGTTGTATTTCTAATGTCAATGCTAATATTGACAACTGAAATTCAAAAATAACATGAGAATATAAATATTTATATTATAATTATGCATCTCAGAAAATCACTTAATGCAACAAGTAAGGTAGAGAAATATAAGACTTCTAGGAAATTGTTTCACTCTAAAATGGCTGAAGGTTCTTTTATGAACACTTATATTAAAAAAAATTGGGTCAATTAATCTTTGTTATTTAATACGAATAAAGTGTTGTTTAGTCTTGTAGTCATTATCTCAAAGCTTTTGTTAGTTCATTATAAATTATCACAGGGATAAATTACAATTAATGTACGCAAAATATAAAGACAATAACAAATAACACAAGAAGTAGTAGAAACACACTCACCTTATATTAGAGACAAGCGAATGAATATGAATGGAAGGTTCATGCACGATCACTTGGTTGACACTCACACACTTGATAACACCGTTCTATCGATCGATTCCAACCACAAATATAATTTATCTAAGGAGTTATGTATGTGATGTTTCTATAGGTAGGTATGGTCTCTGTCATAACCTGATTTTTGACCATTTTATTTTAATTATTATTATTTACTGAAAAGGATAAAAAAAATGATGATGATGATGATAAAAAATAATAATGATAAAAAACAAGTAAAATGAGATAAATGAAGAATGAATTAAAATTTGGGTTAAGGGCAACATGATTAGAAGTTTTGGGGTTTAATTAAACTTTGGAATTAATCTAATTAATCCAATCAAGGGTTTAATTGGAGAATTGATAAGTTTTGAGACTTAATTGAGCTTGAAATTAATTTAATTAATCCAATTAAGGGTTTAATTGGAGAATTGATAAGTTTTGAGACTTAATTAAGCTTGGAATTAATTTAATTAATCCAATCAGGGGCTTAATTGGATAATTGATAAGTTTTGAGACTTAATTGGACTTGGATTTAGTTAAATTAATGAAATCAAGGACTTAATTGAATAAATAGCAAAGTTGGGGTTAATTGGGGGTTAAAATTGCAAAACTAAAGTCCAGGGACTGTTGTGTATAATTCGCTGAAATCCAAGGGTCCAATTAAAGTTTATCCAAGGGCTTGATTACAAAATGTTCGGAACTTCACGGGCCAAAACGCAAATGGCCACCTCATATACCAAAACAGCGTCGTTTGAAAGAGCACTGTTCATCTTCTTCTTCTTTAACCAGAGACCGTTTCCAGCAGTTATGGGCAGTAATCATCCGCTCACCTCAGTTAAGGACGTTTTAATGTTGTCGTCCCTCTACATGCCGTCCGTTACCACCGATCAGACTCTATAAAACAGAGGAATCACAAAGGGGAAAAAGGAGGAGGAGGCAGAACCGAGGCTGAACAGAGGGGGGGACTAAAAAAAAGGAAAATTGGGGGGGAATTGGACTGAAAAGGAGAGCGAAAAAACCAAAGACAGGGGATCACAGAACCAGAAAAAGAAAAAGACAGGGGAGACAAAGAAGGAACCACAAACAGTAGAAAATAAAGAACGCAGGAGAGGAAAAAAAACTGAAGCTAAACCCAGACGAAAAACCAGAAACCGGAGAAAAGAACAGAGGAAAAATAGAGTATAAATTCAGAGAAAGAAATAATACACGGGGGGACAAAGGGAAACCAAACAGAGCACAAAACAAAGCAAAGAAAAAACACCGAAAGAAGAGAAAAATCAAGGAGCAACACAGCGAGGGGTATTGGTTTTCGCCATTGTTTTTGTCCCTGCAAAAAACCCAGAATCAACAACCAATTCACAGCAGGCCGGCCTCTCCATCATCTTCTTGGTTTCAAAAGTCGCTGAGAAAAACGAAGAGGAAACGCAGACAAAGTAATTTTCAATATAAACATTAGATTGGACTGAAATTTGATAAAAGATTTCATAAACCTTATATCCATTGGAGTTTGAAAAAACCTTCAAATAAGAACTAGAAATTAGTATTCAGAATTTGTTATATT
>Ga0325401_1003403_pt1 | contig 14581 bp, 5 predicted proteins | sample PopdelMetagenome_FD_205666 | JGI IMG/M metagenome (GOLD analysis project Ga0325401, IMG submission 205666) | Populus deltoides microbial communities from Bellville, Georgia, United States - Xylem-PdKOR-R2 | ecosystem: Host-associated > Plants > Phyllosphere > Stem > Wood/Secondary xylem | place...
TTTTTTTTTGTTTCTACGACGAGATAGAAACGGATGTGAAGTCATGGGAGTGTTTTCGTCCATACAACAACAGCTGGACATTCTTGCTCAAGCTAAAATCCGTCTGTGCAACCTACTTCAACTGGACATGCATGCAAACCTGCTAAACTCAAGATAGTTTAAGGACAAGGAGCATGGGGAGATTTTTAAGAGTTGTCTGAGTACATCAAGCGCTTTGAAGAAACTGAGCATTCCTCACGAGTGACAACCTTTATGTGATGATTTCTTTGTCCTTTTCTTCTCTGAATAGTATACATGAAATCCAAAAACTTCGTTATACAGGATCAGTTTTATAATACAAAAATAAACAAATAATTACTGCAATCTTCTCTTCTAAGAACCTATACTTGGAATTCAAAACTTGTGTTTCTACTTCTGTTATATATACTACTGATTCCAAAGCAATGAGGCGAGTCCTATTTCCTGTACTATAATCAACAACATAATCAAAGTACAATCTATATGTATCTATACAAGCCAGTGCTTCATGATAAATATGTCGTGAGTTGCTCTCTTAGTCTTCTGCTGGATAGTACCAACTTGAACAAGATGGTTCATAACCATATATCAGTCGACTTGGTGAGGAATAACCCATGAGTCGGTGAAGTGGGGAACCTCCTCCTCCTTTCCTTGGCAGCTCCTCAATTTCTGAAGATACTTTCTTTGTTTTGGACATGCTAGAAGAAGGTCCAGATAATTCATGCTTTTCCTTGGGATTCTTCCGACGCTCATTCAGGCTGCTTTCAGCTGAACGTAATGATGTCTGGACAGGATCCCCATCAGTGGAACCGCTTTTACAGAATGGAAGTCCATAATCTTCAGAACATGACACAGGATCCATGTTGGGACAATTGCTGGCATGAGAAGATGAAGCTGAAATTCTCCTATGAAGACCGCCACTATGCTCATCAACCTCACTTGGTGGAGGTGCATCAGCAGTCGGTGTATATGGAACTAGATGAGTCCTGCTTATAAGTGAAAATCTAAGTACTTCCAAACAGACACCACATCTTAGCTGGTGGTACTTCCTTTTAGAAAGAAGAAAATCTGCAGGTAGCTGAAGCTGTTTGAAGCAAAAAAAACATGTTATGAAAGGGGCTCCACCTGCCAGGGGCAGGAGGTGCCGCTTAGCCAAGTGATGTTTCTTCGTTACATACTTCTTTACCTCCTGATCCCTACGCCTGTGGTCATCAGAAAGTGTTTCACGCCTATATATGGAAAACTCAGAGTCAGCATGCCGTTGTGGAGTTGAGGGACAAGAACCATAGGAATGGTAAAATTCGACACGATCTTGGGCCTTGCAGAACACTCTATTATGATGAAGGTTAGGTGGAGGTAGTTGTGCCAAGCGCCAGTCTTGGGGACAGCAACACAAGTGATCAACTTGGTTTCGATTGCTTGCTACCTCTGCTGAGAAAGGTACTTGGGAGTATTTACTCTGTGGATGCCAGTTGCTTCCCCCTCTGAATCTTCCAGGATACCTCGGATAGTCTAAGTCATCAAAAATAACCTGCTCCAGATGATCATTGTAACTGGGATTATGGTCCTTCCAAGTGACCCCTGGAGCAACCCTTCCTTTTTCCTTTCCATTCAGAACGTTAACTTGATCCTGCAATTCATAAATCATTTCCAACAGTTTCATCTTCTCCTGTTCAGTGTATGCAGCCTTTTCACGTGAATGAAAGTACGGATTGGAACGGGATTCATTGTTGTTTTGATTGGAAGGGCTCCCATTATCATAGCCAGCCAAGATGTCTCTTTGATAGAAAGGAGCCTGAGATGGATATTCATCCTTCTCCAGTCTTCTCCAGTTTCTAGCTGGATGGGCAACCCTTGTGTGCTCTACCAATTCATCACGATTTAGTTTGCTGGATTTCAAGGCGCGGTGGCTATTATCAGAAATAATTGATGTATGATTCTTCAAGTGATGCTGCATTTCCAAACTGCTATTTGCCACGAACTTTTCGCTTCTGGGTCTCTCATTGGAAGCTGCATGATTTGCTTGCTTATGAGCATTTCTAAATGGATGCTTGGGTCGATCAGGTAATTGATCATCTGTTCCTTCATATGAAGAGACAGTGTCATCATAGTAAGCCCGAGAGCTTCTGGTGGTTGGGGATTTAGACAAGTCTATAAGACTGTCACTTAACTCAGAGCTGGGGTCAATCAAATCCATAGTTTTGAATGTATCTGTACACTGTACATGGTCAAAACCATGGCGACCTGTTTCATGAAGCTTCTCTGGCTGTTCATTTGGCGAAGTTACAAAAATGTCTGATGAAATGCTTTCTCCTGCAGGCCTTTGAGCAGCGACAACTGAAGCACCCTCCTTGTCAACTGACTTCTCAATACTTGATTTTATGAAATCAGAACCACTCTCTTTGGAAGCATCTAGCAATGCTTTTGCTCCTGCTAATTGTGAGCTTTCATTACTGGCTCCAGCTTCTGATTTTTCCCCTTCCACTGAAGACAACTCTTTGTTCTCAAGAAGAGAAAGTTTGGTGAGTGAACAATCATCGTTGGAAGTTCCATCACTATCACTGTGAGCATCTAATTCTGCTTTTGTGGCTGCTAATTGTGAGCTTTCATCACTCACTTCAACTTCTGATTTTGCTCCTGCTAGTGGGGATGGCTCTTTGTTCTTGAGATGAGCATGTTTGGTGAGAGAACAAACATCGTTGGAAGTTCCATCACTATCACTGTGAGCATCTAATTCTGCTTTTGTGACTGTTAATGGTGGTGAGCTTTCATCACTCACTTCAACTTCTTTTTTTGCTCCTGCTAGTGGGGATGGCTCTTTGTTCTTGAGATGAGCACGTTTGGTGGGAGAACAAACATTGTTGGAAGTTCCATCACTATCACTGTGAGCATCTAATTCTGCTTTTGTGACTGTTAATGGTGAGCTTTCATCACTCGCTTCAAATTCTTTTTTTTCTCCTGCTAGTGGGGATGGCTCTTTGTTCTTGAGATGAGCACGTCTGGTGGGGGAACAAACATCGTTGGAAGTTCCATCACTATCACTGTGAGTATCTAATTCTGCTTTTGTGACTGTTAATGGTGAGCTTTCATCACTCGCTTCAAATTCTTTTTTTTCTCCTGCTAGTGGGGATGGCTCTTTGTTCTTGAGATGAGCACGTCTGGTGGGGGAACAAACATCGTTGGAAGTTCCATCACTATCACTGTGAGCATCTAATTCTGCTTTTGTGACTGTTAATGGTGAGCTTTCATCACTCACTTCAACTTCTGATTTTGCTCCTGCTAGTGGGGATGACTCTTTGTTCTTGAGATGAGCACGTCTGGTGGGAGAACAAACTTCATAGGAAATTCCAGCCTGTTCAATGCTGAAATCCAAGGAATCACTTTGATCACTCCTGACATCTTCTGCTTCTGTTGATAAGTTCACACTTCCAAGTTGCTCATCACTGAAAGCTCCAGACTCATTTTGTTGAATCCCACCTTCATTGACTTCAGCTTTTGGTTTTGCTCCTGCTAGTGGGGACAGCTCTTCATCAAGTTTGGTAGGCGAACAAACTCTATAGGAAAACCCAGCCTGTTCAACATTGCAATCAGAAGAATCATTTCGATCACTCCAGTCATTTTGTGCTTCAGTTGATATGCCCCCCATACCTCCAAGTTGCTCATCATTGCAATCCCCAGATTCAAGTTGTTGGATTTGAACTTCATTGAAAATTTCAGGCTGTTCATGATTGCACTGTGGAGATTCATTTGAATCATTTCCTCTTTCCTGGTCATCACTTGACAAGCTTGTGCCTATTACCTTCAAATCAACACAATCCTCAGTCGCATTTTGACCACTCCCATTCTGTTGGTGTTCATTGGATGAGCCTACACCTACAACATGCTCATTATCAGAGTCCCCTGGATCATTTTTATCAATCTCATTCTTTTGGTTGTGTGATGAGTTCACACCTCCAGGTTGCTTACTATCAAAATCTCCAGAACCATTTTGATCACTTCCACTCCTTTGCAGTTCTTCTGGTAAGTTTGCACCACTAAGATGATCAAGATCACAATCGCCAGATGCAGCACAATCCCCCCCATTGAGTTGGTCTGAAGAACATTCCCCAGGGGAAAGAAAATTTTCTTCATGATTTGAGCTGCTGGATTCCTTAGCTTCAGAAATATGATCTGATCTACTTTTCTGAGCAGCATCTGTTTCATGCAGGCCAGAAGTTGCGACTTCAGGGTTACTTTTTCGAATTTTCACTGCATGAAGGAAAAGAAGCGATTAAACCATCTACAAATCCAGATTGTTACAATGAAGAGCACCTTCAGTAAAACAAGAAGAGATATAAAGAAAACAATCTATGGATGGTAAGAATAGAACAACTTAAGTGTATAAGACGAAAATACTCTTTAATTGTTAAGGAAAGCATTCTTGTACTAGAAGAGCTAGTCTAGCACTGGCTTAGGGCCATCAACCTGCAGTATTGGCTATTAAAGTATCGCCCAAGGAACCTATAGAGTTCATCAGAATTTCTATCATAGGAAAGTAGCATTCATGGGTCCATGCAATATGGAATTGATAATTGTTGAACCTCTTAATCTTTTATAATCAGAACTTAACCAAGTTGAATATTGTAATTGAATTTCTATATCAACTTGACCAATCCAAGAAGAATACTATATTACCATCTCTTATCTTATTTAACAATTTAATGAAAAAGATCCAGCATATATCATCCAAACCACACATCACAAATTAAAAGGGTTGTACCTTGAAGATGTGTGCCACAGCCACCACATTTGTAGACTGGAATATCTTGTGGCTCCACAAGAACCTGCCGACATTTAGGACATCTGACAAACCGAATTTTAGCAGCTGATCCACTGTTCATGTTCCTCCAAATACAATTGTAAGTAATCTCAGGTTGGCCTTCCACTCCTAATCTTTGGTGTTGCAAATACCAATGACTAAATTGAATTGTTAACTTGCTGTAAGACTTCAGAATCTGCAGACAAATGAAGAAAGATAAGACAGGTGAGGTCAGCACAGATTAGATATCTAGAGGGGATTGTCCATTTTCAAGAATGCCACCAAAAAAGAGGGAGAACATCTTATTAACATTGAGTTCTAGAAATAGTTTTATATTTACAGAAATGACGTTCTTGAAAATAAGACATGGCTTCAACAATACTCGAGGAATTGCAAGATTTCGCTCAGAGCCTATACTAATGTCGAAAATCATGCAAGTTGATATTTCATTTTGCATACAAAGTTTTTTAATTACAAGTCAATAACTTGATGCAATCCAAGGTTAACAAATTCAATAACCTGATGCCATTTGTAATTGTATGTTTCTCTCAACCTAAACCACATTCTGATGCTTTCTGGAATATTTTAAAGAGAAAACCCCTTTATTACAAAACATGTTCTAAACCAATGAAACTAGTCCAGTTACATCCATCATGTTTCTCCAGCAACAAGAGAGTGTGAATTTTGAATCAAAACAAGCGCTCAGAACAAGGTGAGACTGAAACCTCATTTGGTTGGGAATGCTTACGCCTTTTACTGCATTTGAGAAGTAATTTTAGATTCCGCTAAATCCTTCTCAGAGAAAGAAAGAGAAATGCTTTCAAATAATCATAGCAAAACCATGCTCAAGAAAATCTAGCCAAACAAGACTACTTCTCTTTTTTTGTGAACAGGTGGATAGAAATTGATTCTTTCCACGGATTTTTCTTTAAATAAGGAATGGTGGCTGAAGGCGATTTAATTAACCTTGAGGAAAAGGGAAGATCGATGAAATTAACCTCATCTATACCAAAAAAAAAAAGGCGAACGAAAAGAAAGAAAAACAAGAAGAAGAAGTGAAGCAAAAAGAGGACAGAAATGAAGAAAGAAAAGCAGGGTTGCAAACAGGTCACCACGATCACGATTCTATATTAAACAGCAATCTATAGCAAGACAGCAAAGCAAAGAAGAAGAAGAAGAAGAAGAAGAAGCACAGCTAGAGCAGCAGCAACTAGACATTCAAGCCTGATGTTAGAAAAGAAATGACTATATATACATGTATGTATTATCACAGATCACAAAGTTTTGATCAAATTGTCAGCAAATATAATACATCAGCAACCAAAAAAAACTAGAGTACTCACTACAAACCATCAATTAGATAACAAATGAACTGCAATGATACATACCTAAAATCCAAAGAAAGGATAAACGTAGAAACTGAACGAACTCAAAAAGAAATGAGCACCAGCTTAGATCAGATACACTAAGAAAGACCCACCAACCCTTTAATTATGAGTAAGATCCAAAGAACTCAAGAGAGAATAAAAAAGGTGGGCTCAAAATATGAATCAACGTACGAGAAAGCACACAGCATATGTGAATAGCAGTTGAAGCAGCGTATAATAATTGTCCAAGCAAAAAATAAAAATGGGAATGAAGCAAGTCTATGCAGAAAGTTGACTTGAGAAATTACAACGAACCTGCAACGGAATTCAAGTTCTTTTCTTGACGTCAAGGTTTCCAGTCACGACTCACGAGCCTTCACCTCTCTTCTTTCATTTTTCCCTTTGATAGACGCTCGCTTCCTTCCCAGTAACTGAGATTTAGACGGACAAAATGAAGACCATATGGTCCATATCTCTCTGCAACTTTAGCTTTAACTTTAACTACTGGTTATGCCTTGTTTAAAGAAGTCTCGGCCAAGGGAGGTTTTTTTTTTCCAGTCAACCCCTGACCCTCCAAAGCAAAACAACAGAAGAGAACCTTCTTTTGATGATGTCATGTGTCTCTCAAACTTTCAAAGTTTGAAACTTTCAACGTAATAATTAATAATATTAAAAATTATAATATCAAAACAATACAAAAATATATATAAAAAAAAATATTTGTTCTAGACAACAATAAACCACTACCTCAAAGTTATTTCCTCTTTCTAAAATGCTAGCTTATGTGGTTATAATTTTGAAAAATTAAGTTTAAAAAAAATATATAGTTAGGTGTTTGGTAAATATTGTGGTTGAGGTTCATGTGTAGTAAAAAAAATATATAATTTTTTTTATTTTTTAAAAATTATTTTTGATATCAACGTATCAAAATAATTTAAAAATATAAAAAATATATTAATTTGAAATAAAAAAATATTAATTTTTTTTTCAAAAACGGTTTTGAAACGCAAAAACAAACAAAATTTTACGAAACTCAGTTAAAAAACATGTAAAAATTACGTTTTAAACTCAATTTTTTAATAGGTCCCACAATACAAAACGCAGTTTGATTTGCTACCAAACACCTTGCTGTGTTTGTTGCATCGTAAATACAAAAGCAGTTGCAAAACAAACGCAACCTAAGAAGATGTTTGAGAATGTGATAATGATTGTTTTTTTAAAGTGTTTTTTATCTAAAATAATCAAAAAATATAAATAAAATTAAATTTAAATAATAAAAAAGACATAAAAAGGCAGCACTGTTTTTGTCTTATCTAAAATAATATTTTTATATTTAAAAATTATTTTTAATATCAGCCTATTAAAACAATTTAAAAATATAAAAAATATTGAATTTAAATAAAAATTTTTAATTTTTATAAAATATAATTTCCACCTAGTTTTAAAAAAGGACTAGAAGGCAGTAACTGTTTTTGTCTTGTCTTTTTTTTTTTTTTTTTTTTTTGCATCAACAAGACAACTTGCACGGTCAAGACCGTAATTTTGATAGTTTGGGTTTTGTTTTTGTTTTTCTCTTACAGTATCTCAACGCCGCCGTACCATTTCCCAATTAACTCTTTGTTGTTACTTGCGAAGTCATGAAAACCAGCCCGGCGCTCGGGTCATCAGTTTGATGACTTATTCTTGGTCCATTTTAATTAAAATTAAATATTTTAATTTTGACCTAATTTAATTTATTTATTTAACTTAACTCGGTGTAGATGAAGTTGCAAATTAATTGAATTACGGATAAATTAATCAAGTTTAATTAGGTCTAATATCATTGACTATTTATATTTATTTACTACTTTCTTATAATAATAAATTTCAATTTTGTTCCTCTAATTTTCTAGCCAGGACAAACAGAGTAATTAATAAATCCAGACAATCTCGTATGGATAAATGATTACCCTTGGATTTTAATAAAAAGAATAAATAAATCCTGTTGGCGTCATCAAGTGAAAGCAGTTTGTCTCGCCTCTACTAGCTGCTCTTTGGTTTCAACAGGGCACTTCCTTCAATGGGAAGTACACAAATATTATTATGTAATTATTAGCCTTGGTATCAGCGCTTATAAATTATTTTTTTATATAAAAAATATCATTTAGATTTTGAAATGTAGTGAAAAAATATTTAAAAAATTAATCAAAATAAACCTGTAATGATGCTAATTAGAGTTCAGATAACTTGAAATATTTCTTTAAATGTGTGGCGTGATTGGAATAACCTGATAAAAAATAAATAGAATTATAAAGCTTTTTATTCTAAAAAAACAAACATGTTTTAATTCTTGTGACCCGAGTTATTAGATCCAAAACACTCGATTTAAAAAAATCATGAAATTCAATTCTCAATCAATTATGTATTGAAAGATGAAATTTAAAAAAATTCAATTATATATAAAAGGATTTTTAAAAATAGTAATTAAAAAAATAAAGATCGAAATAAAATTAATTTTATATTTAACTGTAATGTGAAATTGAAAAAAAAATGAATTTAATAAAAGGACAAAAAAAATTAAAAAGAATGAGACTCAAAATTGACATAAGAATAAAAACAATGTTGTGATTAAATGATAAAATTCAAAAGAATAATAACTTTTACAAAAAGATCAAGTAAAAAAATTAAAAATTAAAATAAAAAAGTCCAAATTTAAAAATATAATACCATCAATTTGAACTGAATGATAAAATTAAAAACTAGTAAAACTTTTACAAAAGGATCAAGATAAAAAATTAGAAATCCAAAGAATGAATGTGAAATTGGAGAATATAATATTTGATAAATTGGGATTCAATGATGAAATTAAAAATAAACAAAACTTCTACAAAAAGACCAAGATAAAAAATGAGAAATAAAAAGAATAAAGACTAAAGTTGGAATACCAATAACCAAGAAGGTCGAGCTGTAATTTTCGGGGGAGAAGAGAGAGAAGAATGAAAAAAAAAAGGTCTATCAACAACAAATTGATTACTAACGAAGAAATGCACCACACCAACAAGAAAATGACGTAACAACGTTTTCAATGACACAGCGGAAAAATATTTTTGGACACCGGGTGTGCCATACACGCACGTCCTTTTTTTAGCTAGATACAAAAGAGCTTATGAGCTGACTTTCTAATTAAAAAAAAAACATTGTGAAAAAATCAAAAATACCCCTTGACCTTAGGCTTATTATTTTTATTATTTTAAGGTTATTTTTATTGTTTTACCGTGTATTTTAATTGTTTATTATTTTTTTTATATTTGATCAAATACTAAATTACTCCTCAGCTTAAATTGCAATAACGAAAAACACAATTGTGAAAATATAAAAATACCTCTTGATGCCAAGTTTATTTTTTTTTTCCAAGGATATTTTGGTCGTTTGACTATACAATCAAGGTGAAAAAAATACTTATTTATTGCTAGTTAATTTAAAAATAACAAATGGACCATATAAAAAGATTTCAATGTCCTTGAAAGCCAATGCAAAGTATTGTAGGTGAAGAAGCAAAAACATGTTATATTATTTTAGTGAACAGTGCCAATAGATGTGGAGTTACAATAATTTTCCAAGTCTAATTAAGTTTTGTCAATATTCTTAATTTAGAAAAATAAAAAAATAGTTTTCAAATTTATAGTATATTAACCAAATGCGATAGATTTATATGAAAATAATGTAATTTAAATAAAATATGTATTACAAGAGTATACTTTAATGTTGAATTTAAAAAAACAAAAAAGAAAAACTAAGTGGTTAAAAGCTAATTAATTATTGATCCAATACTTAACCATGCTTACATTCTAACCAAAGTTACTAGAGAGTTGACTGTGCATGTGAATTTCAAGGAACCCCATGGAGATGGGAAGAAGAAGTCATAGGTTTGACTAGACTACATGTCATTGGTTTGACTAGACTACATGTCATTCCTGGCCAGCTGAATCCTGCCAAGGGGCACGCTGCGAAGCTCAAAGTTACTTGCCACCTTTGATTTTCAAATTTTTGGAGTCTTAAAAAGTATTTTTGTAAAACATTTTAATTTTTTTTTAATTTTAAATTAATTTTTTAATATTTTTGAAATGTTTATTCTAAAAAATAAAAAAATATTTTTTAAAAATAAAAAATATTTTAAAAGACAATTACCACAGTATAATTAACAAATACCTTCTCTTGAAAAGTTTGTGAGTAAAATTTAACGTGTGGAAGTTGGATAGCAATAAATGCAACGATGCCAAACCCGAGGCTGTGGCTGTTTGTGTTAACTACTATCGGATGATTAGGGTTCAACATTTGGAAATAGATAAATAAAAATTTGTTTATTTTATTCATTTTAATTGATCTTAATTAAAATCAAATACTTGCTAGGTAAGGCATCCCCCATATATATATATATTAATCTATTCTAATTAATTTATATTTAAATAAAAAATAAATTAAAGGTAAAATAAGTAAAATAAATGGACCTAGGTAAAGGCTACCTAGGTCAAGCACTTTTAGCCTTTTATTTATTTAATTTTTTGCTGGAAATATCGTTCATTCTATTTTTTTTTTTAAATAAATACAAATGACATGTTATTTGTCATCTTAGTTTTTGACCATTGGACATGGCGTGGGAAAATTAGACACAAGTTTTTTGAATAAAAAATGATATTTTAAACATATTTTCACTTAAAAACATCTAATGAATATCCTTATGATATCAATAAACTAAACAAATCAACTAAACTAGTCCAAAACTTGTATAAAAACACAAAATCAATTCAAAAAAAAAAAATTTATTTCCCAAACCTAATCTAGTTTTTCTAGCAAGATTTAGGGAAAAAAAAATACACATTAATAGAACTTCTCTTATAGAATGCAATTCGTTAATACAAAAAATATTTTTTTTTATGGTTGGAATGTGGTCAAATGATATTTTTCTCCGACTTTCACCATTTTCTAGAGACTTTCTCTCTTCTCTCTCAAACCAGGAATTGAGAAATAATAAAAATAAAATTTTGGACTAAAACAAAATTTTAGAAAATGAAAATGTGTCAAAAAAGAAGAAAAATATAAGGACCAAAATAAACATTTTCATGTTAGTTTCATAACAAACATGTAAGTTTATTATGTTATACACTTTGATTCCTTTTCTTTTGATTATGTTTTTCTATAACAATTTAGGCATTGATTTAGCCACCTTTGATTTTCAAAATTTGGAGTTTGGTATGGGTTAATAAATCATTTCACCCTGTCTATTTTTTATTTTTAAAAGTGTTTTTTTGTAAAACTTTCTAATTTTTTATTTTTAATTAAATTTTTTGATGTTTTTATATTATATTTGATATAATAATATTAAAAATAATTTTTTAACATCTTTTCAAGTAAAAAAATATTTTAAAAATAATTAGCTTAAACATTTGAAAATAAATAAATAGAACATTTGAGACTTCTATAGCAACCACCATGGTGTGTCTTGACCGTTTGTGATTTTCTTTTATGATATTTTCAAGTGAGTTTCCCAACATAAAAATTCAATTTATATTTCTACTACACTCTAATAAAGATAGGCTATACATATTAAGAGATTCATGAGAATTTATTTCTCACATACTATTTTAAAACTTAAATTTGGAAGCGTATTCCCTTGAGCATTTTGTCACATATGTATATGCTATTCACTTGGCACATGTCTCATTAAGGATAAGATTAATTTTTTTAATATAAAAAAATAAAAATACAAGTGTTTTCCATATGTTTTTGATATTAAGAAAAGAAATTAATCATAGATAAAAAAAATTGAAGTATCATTTTAATTATATAGATTAAAAATCATTTATATAGATCAAGAAATTGTACCTTGCAAAACAGGCTCAATTGCATTGATTTTTTTTTCTTGGAATCAATTTTTTATTTAATCAAATAATAATAAAAATAATCATATATATTAAAGTGATTTAATAAAATCTAAGGGGAAAAAAAAAGATTTTGCAAGGTTGAGTAAAAAGAACACCAACTGATATTAGAAAAAAAATGGTTTGGTCTTATTTGAAAAGCAAGCAAATATTTACCAGCATTTAACCAAAAACTCAACTAAAAAGTAGAAAGATAGATGTAAATCAATATATTTAATTTTAGAACACGAGTCATGAATCCAATTATTTTCAATAACTTTGTTCTTTAGAATCAAGTTTTTATTTAATCAAATAATAATAAAAATAGATATATATATAAAATCAATTGAATAAAATCAAACAAGAAAAATATTATATAGGGCTGCATAAAAAAAAGCCTTTTAATATTATAAAAAATGTTGCAATGTTATTCATAAAGCAAGTAAAAATTAAACGATATTTTATTAAAATACCATAAAATTTTGTTTAGTTTATTCATTTCAATTGATCTTAATTAAAATAAAATACTTGATAGATCGAGCATCCCACGTATATATTTAATTAATCTATTCTAATTAATTTATATTTAAATAAAAAAATAAATTAAAAGTAAAGAAATAAACCAAACACATGGGTTAGGTAACCCACCATGCCTATAGCATTAAAAGCAAAGGCTATGCCTAGCGCTTTTAGCCTTTTGTTTTTTTTGTTTTTTTTGGTTGGAAATATCATCCATTCTATTTTTTTTAAAAATAAATATCCATCATAGTTTTCAACCATTGGACATGGTATTGGAAAATTGAGCACAAGTTTTTTGAACAAAAAGTGATTTTTTTAAATCTATTTTCATCTAAAAAACACTTAATAAACATTTTTATGATATCAATAAACTAATAAATAAATTCAAAGGGAATGTTTCAGGAAAGAAGGAAAGTATGGGTACTAAAATGAACGTTTTCATGTTAGTTTCATAATGAACACGTAAGTTTATCATGTTTTACACTTTGATCTCTCTCTTTCAATTATGTTTTTCTATAACAAATTAGACATTGACTTAGCTATAAAAGGATGTAATTGAAGAGAAAAAAGTTTGATGACTAAAACATAAAAAAAATTCACTATTCTAATTCACAATGAATGTATGAATGTAAGAGAGAACATAGTGCATTTTGCACAATAAAATCATAACGTCTTTTAATTTATTTTTTTTCTTTATTGTGTGTATAAAATATAAATATCAATCAACAAAGAGTCATGGGCGAAATTAGAGGGACAAGCTTTTTCACCTAAACATTTGAAAGTTTTTTATTCCTTAGTAGTTGAGTGTGTGGGACGATATTTTTTATTTTAATTTTAAATAAATGGGTTATTCCTTTACTTTATGGTTACCTCTACGTGGAAAGAATACACAAACACAAAGGAGCCATACCTTTGCTTTAATTTCCTTTACTTTATGCTCAGTTGCATGTGGAAAGAATTTACATACACAGAACTTTTCCCAATTCAATTATCTTTGCCGAGCACAAATGGTAAAAAATAGAAACAAGAACACAAAGGAAAATTGGGCAAAGGCTGAGGCAGAACTGCAGAGATTAATTAGTTTATTTTCGATCAAAACAAGGTGACTAGTAACTCAAAATTAAAATTAATTTTTTCTCTTCTTGTTTTGGGATGTTTGTTAAGGATTTGGTGAGTATTTTTCTCTAATTCTGTCATTTTTGCTCTCTCTCGCTCTTGAATATGCTAGTTTTGCCTTGTTTTTTAATTATTGTTATAGATGATTTTTTTGTCTAATTAATTGGATATATATATATTTTATGGGTTTGTTTGGATTATATTTGGATATTATTTTATGTTTTATTTTTTGTTATTTAGTGTAAGTTTTCTTATTTAGGATCTAATAATTCCATTTTCTTTTTTTTTTATATGTCAATTTTGCTTTTATATGTTAGTTTTGTGGTTTTTATTTTTGAGTGTTGGGTCAAATTTGTTTCACTTATCCATTAGATATATTTTATGGTTTTTGTTTGGTTTACATGTAAAATTTTATTTTTGATTTTGGTTATTACTTCATCACATCATTATTTATATTCATTTTTAAAACATGAAAAAATAAAAAGATTTTAGGTTGAACCATGAAAAAGATAACAAGAATTGATTTTTTTTGAGAAAAAAGAAAAAATATTGATTTTAGGTTGAACTATGAACACAATCTTGCCATAAAAAGATTCAGTAACAGTTGAGTATCACTACTAAGTTGATATATTTATAGTTACCATTGATCAATAATTACAAAAGTTAAATAATAAATTTAATGAGTAGACTACCGACCTTTTTTTGGTCCATCATAGCTTTTGATTCTACAAATACCTATAAATTATTCAATGCTAAAGATATATGCTTGTTTATTGACAAGATCTACCTTAAAGATTTTTTCTGACCAAGAAAAAATTTATTTGAGATTTTAGTTGCAACATTATGAGATTAAATGTAACATTCTC
>Ga0325401_1003406_pt1 | contig 14578 bp, 7 predicted proteins | sample PopdelMetagenome_FD_205666 | JGI IMG/M metagenome (GOLD analysis project Ga0325401, IMG submission 205666) | Populus deltoides microbial communities from Bellville, Georgia, United States - Xylem-PdKOR-R2 | ecosystem: Host-associated > Plants > Phyllosphere > Stem > Wood/Secondary xylem | place...
AGGTGTGGAAAAGAGAAAGATGTGGGAAGCCATGGCCTTGGTGGTTTAATTTCTTAAAAAGGATGTATAAAATGATTTGCCCTGCACACGTATATATATGGAAAAGAAATGATAGATTATAAATTCAATCTTGACCGGAAATGAAGTCTTCATTAAAAATTTCCAAAGTTAAAAACTTGGTGTTGGGTAGATTTTAAAGTTTGATGATATTTAAGATTTAGTTTTTATTGTTTTGATTTTTAATTTTGGTTTATTTATTAAATTTTAATTGGTTTTCAATTTTATCTTTGGATCTTAATTTTAATTTTTAATTTTTTTTAAATTTGATCATCAATCTCTTTTTTTTTTTTTTGGATTCTTTTGTTAATTTTAATTTTGCCTGTAATTTTAATTTTTCTTTTTAATTTTGCCTGTAATTAAAAAAATTCTTAAAAAAAATCAAACATTTATATCAAATACCAAACACACCTTCATATCAAACATTAATGCACTAGTTGACATCAAATACCTTTTTTTTTCTTTTCTAATTTATATTTTTTTTAGTTTTTTATTCAATATTATTAGGCTCTTATAATTTTTCTATTTAAAAAAATAGTTTTTTTCTTTCTTTTTAGTAATAATAATTTTTTTTTTATTTTTTCTATATAAAGGGTTGTAATAAGTTTTTAACATATATAAATAAAAACTAAATATTTTTTTATATCTTCTAAGTATTCTTGTTCTTTTAATATTTTAACTTGTAACAAATCTTATTATATTTCTTTTCTTGACTATTAGGGGGTGTTTGAAAATGTCATAATGATTATTTTATAAAGTATGTTTTACTTAAAAATACATCAAAATAATATATATTTTTATTTTAAAAAAAATTAATTTTGATATTAACACTTCTAAACGATTAAAAAAAATAAGCAAAATTTTTTTTCAAATTATTTAGAAATGCTTTTGGGAATGCAATTTCAAACCTCTAGTGCAAGGCAACGAATAGTAATTTTGGATTATATAGCTTACTAGTACCCAGGGGTGGAGCAAGAAAAAAAAGTAAGGGGGCCAAATTAAAAATTAAAGGAGACTAAGTTAAATTTTCAGTTATTTTTAAAATATTTACAAGGAAAGAGCTGGGAAAAAAATTTTCTTGCAGGGTCCGGGACTCCTACCAGCCCTTCCCTGTGCCTCCGCCACTGCTTAGTACATAAAATCACAAATATTTTTGTAAAACAACTGTGAGGCCACGAAGGTAAAACAAGCAAATATCTCACAGAAAATGCAATATCAATTTGGCGGTAATATACAGAAGTAATCAAACGATCTCTTAACATGCAATGCAACCGAGTCAGGATGCCGTCTTCGCGAGGGCATAGTATTTGCCGTCCAGGTAAAGATAAATTCTGTAAACATTCAGGTAAAGGGAACAAAGTAAAAAAATCTCAGCAGCCGGATCTTTGCTAAATGCAGGTTTCGGTGCCCGAGACAGAATCTTTTTTTTTTTCATAAAAAAAAAACAGAATGGCAAAGAAATAATTCATTTTGGACAGTAGAGGTTATTGGAATAAAGAAAATGGTACCATGTGGAAAAGAATATGTATATGCATCCAGACAACTTGAACTTCGATTCCATCCAAGCAAATAGCTATACATGTAGACTAATTTAAATTGCCATTCTATAAGGGAAATGCAGTATTTTTCACTATTATTAGAATGCTTGTGTTGGGGTATGGGGAATCTATTCTGCTATGATTTATTTAAAAAACTTTTTTATAAGAACCTAGAGTTATAATTATTTATATATATTTTTTATTATTGTATTATCTCATATATGTATATTGAATGTTATTTACTTATGGAGTTGTCGAGCTCACCCTCTATTATTAATATTTTTTAGGCTTATAACTTGTTAGCAAATTATTTTTATTGGACCCTCAGAATCTATTTTTGTTGTAATTAATATTTTTTTATATATCTAGTTAGTGCTCTATAATTATAGAAGCTTATATCTAACTATTGTATTAAGACAATCAAATTATATTATTAGACTCATTCAAAATTGCCATTCTAAAAGGGAAATGCAGTATTTTTCACTATTATTAGAATACTTGTGTTGGGGTTTCAGCTATGGACCCAGTCATCATTATGTGCTTAATAAGATTATTATATTCCATGATTAAAAAAAATACGAGAATCTGCATTGGGTGATCATCCTTCAACCATTTTTATATTATTTTCTTGTTGTTTCTCCTAGTTTATTCATTTCTTGTGTTAAACAACAAATCTAACTCTATCTCTCCCTTAATTACCCGAATTATTTTAGGCTTTATCTATGATGTGAAATCCGAACATTACAATTAATAATAGCTAGCTTGTACCCCACCATTCCATGACTCCTGATAATTATTAAGAGATGAAGACTATTTGTAAGAAGATTGAATATTCAATGGAAAGGTACTATTGCTACGTGATATGTTGTCTAAAATTTCCCTTTTCACTTCTTTTGTCGGTTCATTTCGATAAATCAAATCAATTTAGCTAGCTGATAATAGAAGATTAGATAACAGTGATTGATCAGTTTGTTTTATTTTCACAAGTTTTATTCTTCAATCTAAACCACTCTTTCTAAGATTCGAGCCACTGATACAGTGATACTGTGTGTTGTTGTTATCTGGCTTTGTTTATCCTCATAAAAAGTTTTTAATTTAGGACTTATTTGCTGGTTTTTAAAATATTTTCATAAAAGAAGGATTATTGAAAAATAAATATATTTCTTGGAAAATAAAATAATTGTTTTTATTATTTGGCCATGTTATAAGAAAAATTTTAAAAATAATTTATTAATGCTTGAAGTTAATTATTTTTAATGAGTATAAAAGATACAGGGTCGACCCGGAACCCTGGTGACTCGGGCGAACCCGGACGAGACCCGGTTTTTTTTTTTCAAATGTGGGATTTGAAACCCATTAGTATATATACACTATGTTCCCATGAAAAAAATCATGTTTTTTCAATGTGGGATAGAAAACCTTTTGGTTTAAATACTTCAACTTAAAAGAATAACATAATATCTTTCCAATGTGGGATTTGAAGCCCTTTCATATATATACACTATGTTTCCATGAAAAAAACCATATTTTTTCAATGTGGGATAAAAAACCTTTTGGTTTAAATACTTCAACTTAAAAGGATAACATGGTATCTTTTCACTGTGGGATTTGAAGCCCTTTCATATATATACTCTATGTTCCCATGAAAAAAACCATGTTTTTTCAATGTGGGATTTGAAACCCATTAATATATATAGTCTATGTTCCCAAGAAAAAAATCATGTTTTTTCAATGTGGGATAAAAAATCTTTTGGTTTAAATACTTCAACTTAAAAGGATAATATATTATCTTTTCAATGTGGGATTTAAAACTCATTAGTATATATACTCTATGTTTCTAAGAAAAAAGTTATGTTTTTTCAATGTGGGATAAAAAACTTTTTAAAATATTATTTTAAACTTCATAATATGTATAATCTATATTTACATGGATTTTTTCATATGAAATATTAAAAATTTAATTTTTTAAAATTTTTCCGGGTTGACCAGAGTTGACCCGGGTTGACCCATGAAATCCGGGACCCGGCCCCTTGGCCGGGTCAACCCCGGACCGGGTTTAATAACTATGGTCTTGAGAGGTGTAGACTATTCAATGGCGTCCCAGTACTGTTGCTAAATCCTTTTCACTTCTTTTGTCGGTTTATTTCGATAAATCAAATCAATTCAGCTAGCTGATAGTGCAAGATTGGGTAATAGTGTAAAAAACCTTGAATTTTCAAGGTGGGGTTTGAGGGTTTGAGGTTTTGAGGGTTTCAAACACAGCGCATTTCTTTGAGACTTTGCAAGAGAGTGGAGACATTTCCCACTTAGAAATTCATTGAAAACTGTATGTAAAAAGAGTGATTTTGATGTTACTTACCGGAGGGCCGGTGACCAGGAAGCATTTTCCAGGAGCTGTTGCCATCATTTTTTTTCTTCCTGTCTCTCTCTAATGGGTCACACCCCCCATGCCAAGGGGCAAGCACAAGCTCTGAACATAGTGGGAGTCATGTGCACATGGGCATGGACCATGACTCTTTTGGGCCCGTTTGGTTTGGATTATCCTATAAAAAATAGACATGTCCATGTTCGTTTTATTTCCTGCTAGTGCTGATCCTTTGATTAACAGGTAAAGATGGAGGGATTTGAGGCACTGATATTGTGTGTTGTTCTTATCTGGCTTTGTTTATCCTAATAAAAAGCTTTTAATTTAGGCCTTGTTTGCTAGGTTTTAAAATATTTTCATAAAAAAAGGATTATTGAAAAATAAATTATTTTTCATGGAAAATAAAATAATTGTTTTTATTATTTGGCCACGTTAATTATAAGAAAAATTTTAAAAATAATTTATTAATGTTTGAAGTTAATTATTTTTAATGAGTATAAAAGATATTACTATTTCTGCTTAGATAATATAAATAAACATAGTTACAATATTTAAAAAACTTTTCAGCTGACAAGAGAGAGAGCGTGTGTGTGTGTGTGTGTGTAAGATTTCCTTTTGAATAGATAGATACAGAGAAGAAGGAATATTCAATTGCATGTAGCTAGCTAGAGTTCTGTACTGTAGTTTGCCCTTCTTGAAGTGAAATTTCTTTTTTAAAAAAACAAAAACCTTGTCTTTTTATCAATGGTGACATTCGCTACGAAATTTCAAATTTGAAAATTTTGTCAATTATTTAAGAAAATATATAGAAAGCAATATTGGCCACTTCTTTTAGGATAAGTTTGGTTTTTATTACATCGTCAAGATTCTTAGTTGTATTACTAATTTCTCAATACTGAAAAAAGTTTATTATCATTACCAATAAAAAAACATCAAGAGCTTATTATAATTCTTTTTTTTTTTATCACAAAACAAAAAAAATAAATTTTGTTTATGTTGTATTAATTAATTTTTTTACCAAACAAAAAAAATCAAGAGCTTAGTTGTATTAATTAATTTTTTTATGTTTTTAGATTATTTTGTTGTATTCATGTCAAAAATAAGTTTCAAAAAATAAAAAAAATATTTCAATGAATTTCTAACTAAAAAATAATTTAAAATGCAATCACTACCACAATATGCAATGAACTCTAAATCTGGTGGGGTTTTTTTTAGCATCTTGCCTATAAATTTTGTAAATATTTGCTTTTGTACAATTACAAAGAGGATGGAATATTGTATATATTTGTCTAACCTTTTATTCTATTTATTTAAGTGTATACATTTTGATTTTTGATTTTTATTTTTTTGAGGATTGAGATTGAAAAATATTGACGTGATCAAGATGCATAGATATGTAGAAAAAATGAATGTCGTAAATAAATTTACAAATAAATTTATGTTTTTTATGTTTTAAAATTATTTTGATGTATCGATGTTAAAAATAAATTTTAAAAAATAAAAAATATATTTCAATATATTTCTAAGTAAAAAATAATTTAAAATCCAATTACTACCATAAATATGTAATGAACTCTAAATCTGGTGGGGCTTCTTTTAGCATCTTGACTATAAATTTTGTATATATTTGCTTTTGTATAATTATGAAGAAGATGGAATATTGCATATATTTGTCTAACCTTTTATTCTATTTATTTAAGTGTATATATTTTGATTTTTTATTTTGATTTTTATTTTCTTGAGGATTGAGATTGAAAAATAATATTGACGTGATCAAGATGCATTGACATGTGGAAAAATGAATCTCGTAAATAAAGTATAATATAATATGTCTTAAATATTATTTTAGGTGTCGATATTTACGCCATTATTATGGTAACGAGAATAGCATTGCCCTCCAAAGCTAGAGCCAAAATTGGAGGCTAAATAGCAAAAAGGAATACAAAGAGAAAGAAACAGAAAATACAGGAAGGGATACAAGAAGGAAATACCCAAACAAGCCTTATGAGCCTTGAACATAACCCTGTTAGGAAGACCATAAAGGGATTCCCTCCAGACAGACCTCTAAACAAATCAAATCCTATGTATAATTAAGAAGTTTTTATCAATTAAATTCAATCAGAAAGCGAGGCGATGAAGAATGAGCTCGAACGATGTATCCCAATCACAAATCTTTTTCTAACCATCCAAATTTCCCATACTATGCCAAAGGCTTAATAGCATTATTATTGCATTGCATTGCTCTGAAATTTCCCTTTAACATGTGAAAACCATGTAAGTAATAATAGTTCATCCATAGTTCATGAAAAGATATCCACAGTTTCTATAGCTTCATCACAAAAAGGTTACCTAGATTAAAAGGAGTAGCTAGACATACCAAGACAGAACAAACACCAGTTCTTTCTTGCTTCCACCGCTTAGAATCCGTAACATTTTGTTTCAAATGAGTACCTTTAATTTGGTCTAGAAGGCAATGCAGTTGGCCCATCTCTGTATGCCTCAAACCTCTCTTCCAAAATAATTTCCAATGCCAACGTACCTTCATTAAAATAATCACCGGCCATATCTGAAATCATAGCTTGTGGTGATGTAGATAAGGCAAACAATCGCGGATATTGAAGCTTTAGAGGTCCATGATCTAGCCATGAATCTATCCAAAAATGCGTCCTCATTCCGTTTCCAACTGAAAAATGACAACAATTTTTCAATCATGCTGAAATGTCACCTTCATCATGTATAATGGAATATATACCAGACCATATACCTGGAAGAGAGTACTGAGAAAAATAAAGGAGACCATTTTCAAAACTAGTCTAATACTTCCTGTTAATAACATCCTGCCATCCTCTATTGTGTTGGTCACTCAGCCTCCATAACCATTTGAAAAGAAGAGCTTTGTTTTTTCCCTCAATGGAACCCACTCCTAGACGGCCTCTTTTCTTATCTCGTACTACAACGTGCCAGGAGGTCTACAACTGAAAAGAAAGCCTCCCAGTGGGCACGCTGTAAACCTCCCTTTTCCAAATTTGCTCAGATATTGAGGACGTAGCTGATGATGATTCTGGGAAATCATTTAGCTAGTTGTTGTTACAACTGGTTATGCCTCATCCAAACAGTACTTCATTGCTTGACTTCCCCTATTATTGCACTTTCTACTGATTCTACACAATATGCCTAAGCTTCGATAAATTTTACATAATAATATTGGACTTGTTCTAGAACCAGCTAACATGCACTGTAAGGCCACTACAGCACAAGCAAAATCTGAAGAAGAATGAACACCAAAGATAGCAATCCACTGTCCCCCATATTCTATAGAGTAAACTTTGAAGTTGTTATCATCCATAAGACTAAAACCCCACCGGATTACCCAATAGCATTTATAGAAGTACATCTAATATCCTGTTATTTCTAAAGAAAGTTGACAAATTTTTCTTTGCAAGCTGCCCGTCTAGTATTGTCACATCTGATATTGTGACCAACTTTAAAAATTCAATTTTTTTAAAAAAAATAGATTTTTGACTTTTTTTTTTAAGTGAAGGTCTTGTTTAAGGAGTCGCTACCTGATATTATGGTTACTACGAACCCTAACTGGTCAATAGAGATTTTATAATACGAAACTGGTTACATAAAAAGAAAGATAGTATCACTCTTTAAGCATCTTACCTGAGGTAAGTTCCATTACTGGTTTTGTCTTAAATTGCCAAGAGTGTGTTAATTGATGTTATGATAGTTTGCTTGTAATATTCTTAATTCTGGCGTTAGTGAATTTTCAATTATGGATATTTTCAACTTTAATGTTTGTAAATATTACATAGCAAAAAAATGGTTTTCTGAATCTGATATTAATGAATAAACTAGTAAAATGAATTTAAATCAATGCATACATATTTTTTTATTTTTTAAAATGAAAAAAATATATCATATACCGGATTTGCATTTCATAATAAAAATACAGATCAATTTTAGAGTGAAATATCTAAAAAAATACAAAAGACCCACAAATAAATTCAAGAAGGTCCACGAATGTTTTCAGAATTTTCTGATATCCGAAAAGGCTTGACTAGATAACAAAATAAAAAGAGGTGGAATAAAAAAGATAAGACATAAAGGTATGTTTTGCCAAATACATCCTTGGTCTAAAACAGATTGGGCTGGCTGGGCCTGGGACCAGGCCCATCCAAGCCTCAGATTTTTTTTTTAATTTTTTTTGGGTTGGATCTGACTCAGTCCATACAGGCTGGTTTGAACCTAGCCAGCCCGGCCTGGCCACTGGCCCAAGCCAATGACCCGGCTGGCTGAGGCACACATACGTAACTATTCACGCATGCTGTCCACAGTGCGAAGGTCAGAACTTACTTGAATTTTGCAAAGGGAAGGGAAGCTAACCTGTTTAGGGGGGCTGCTGAAGATGGAGGCTTGTTCTTTCTGGCTGATGTTACTCTCCCCTCTTCTTGCTTTTCTTTTGCATTCTTTGTTCTTTATTTCCTGGTTTGCTTCTGTTCATTCGCCTCTGTTTGCGTTTCCAGGTCTCCCCTGTGTTGTTCGTCCCCTCGAGTTGTGTCCTCCTGTTCTGGTCTTTCTCTCTGTTTATTCCCTTTCTTTTATTTTCGTCTGTCCTCTGTTTACATCACCAGTTCTTTGGTTTTTTTTTCTCCTCTGTTTGTGTTCTCTCTGTTTTCTGTGATTTTTCTCAGCTTCCGAAAAAACCCCCTTGTTCTCTCCTCCTCTGGTTTTTTCGTTTTTTTCTCCCGTCTCTCCCCCGTCCAGTGCGCTCGTCCAACCCTTTTTGTGGTCGTTTCTCTGAATGTCCTCTCTTTCTCCCCGGAAAATGATCATGGGGGTGAGGCATATTTGGAGATGCATTGTGTAGGAGACGTGGTACACGATTGCAACCGGTTTGAGGCAGTCTCCTTTCTGCTGAATTAATCGATGAAGAAGGTGATGAATAGTAGAAACGCAACGGCGTCGTTTTCTCCAGAAATGGTTATTTCCAATTTGACCCCTGATATTCTGACATTTATCTATTAGGCCCCTAATCATGGAAAGTCCCCCTTTATTTAATTTTACCCCTGGATCAAATTGCAATTGAGCCCTTGCATTGTGGAGAAATTTACAAAACCATCCTTAGTTTCCAATTTAATCAATTAAATCCGTTCTTAATTTACTCTTCAACTTTTAATTATTTCATAATTATCCCTGGTGAAATCAATTACACTCCTTATAGTACCCTCGTTTTTCACGTTGATCATTGGATTTTAATTTCTTACAATTTCAAACCAATATCAACCCCAAACTTTAGTATTGTTTTTAATTAAGCTCTTGATTGCATTAATTAATAAAATCAAAGTTTAATTAAATGTCAAACTTATTATTGTTTTTAATTTTTTATCAAATTGACTCCCAAATTATAATTTCATCTTTATTAATTCTCAAATTTTTAATTTATGTTGTCTTAATTTAATTTTCAAATTATTTTTGTTCATTTATTTTTTTGTTATTTTATTTTTAATTTCTAAAAATTTAAAAATTAAGTTATAACAAGTATTATTAACTAGAAAACAAACATGGTGAATGAGCATCTTTTTAATAGCATGAAGTTTTGCTAGCATGCCCAAACCGAAGCAATTCCAAAAGTATATTTTCCTGTTAAACAGTTTCAATTTCCTAGTTCATATTTTTCAATTTCCTTGTTCACAGTTTCCCAGATCGATTCAGCAAAAACATTCCGTTCCTGTATGACACCCAGACCCAATCGTACCCCATCATTCAACATATTCTGAACCTCTTCATCTCTCTCCATAGTATATGCACCCTGCGGCTGTTTCTGCTTAGTAAATCTGGGATTGCCCTGTTTAATACCTGATTCCATTGATACTGAAGAGCTATCTTCCTGGTGCTCCACCGTTTCTTGAATGCTGCCGGTTTGGGATTGAAGTTTAACTTTTCTTCTACTCCTTCTAAGTACCATGTGGTGAGCAGGATTTGTCTGATCAATTGATGCCCCTGTTATGTCAAAATTTTGTGCTTCACAATTCTTTTCCAATGCATTACACGCTGTTACCAATGGAAGGGCTGTCTGCTGACGTGAGAAGACCATATTTGATTTCTGGGAACAACAACTCCACTGGTAGATCCAATGCTCAATTTTTTTCCCATGCATTACACTCTGAACTGATGCTATTGACGTCAATGGAGAAATTGTCTGATAGCATGTGAAGGTCATCTTTGATATCATGTCAAGTCAACCAGGTCGTTGAATGACTCATCAAACCATCCAAATTTGACCGATATGACTTTCAATCAAAACAGTCTAAGATTCCGTTGGATTTAAAGTCATTAGGTTTCTGAAAAAAACCTGCTGAAAGCCTGAAGGAACACATTGATTGCAACGAAATTTGTTTCTTTGTACTTTCTCATACGATGATGCTAGAAATCACTAAAGTCCTCATGCTAACGAACACTACAAAAAACATTATTGATCATAAGCTAAGAGATAATGGAAGCAAGTCAAACTTAAAATAAACAATCAACCCTCTCAACCTCCTATAATCTAAAATTATGCAGGGGTTGCACTCTCATTCTCCAGTGATGTGAAATAGTGGCAAATCTTTACTTTATAATTGAAGCCCACAGTTCATGGCTAGCTAGGTGGTCCTCCCATGGCGATCAAATCATCCCTTGTTTATTACATATTCTAGCTAGCTAGCTGTCTACATTTTCAATTATATCTCCTCCTGCACGAGCTTCTCTCCTTTTGGGTCCCAAAATTATATATTCTCTTGTCAACAAGATTATAGCAAGTCGCCGATTTTAGTAGCAAAACAAAACTCTCACTTTCCTTGCCATTTCCTCGTAGATCACCGGCGCCAACGTTCATGTTCCAAGATTTAACAGCCCCCAAAAAATATTGCTCAGACGAATCATCAGCTGATATTTGTCGCCAGAGAGTGTTGGGCCAAGTAGGGACACCGCCAAAAGTAAGTGGCAGGTGAAGAAAGGAAGATTAACAGGAACATATTAGAATCATTGTTATTAAACTCCTCTTGCTCAGCACGTCGCCTTCGAAGAATCCGGTGCAACCTCTTTTTTTTTTTTTTCTTTTCTTTTTTTGTCTAAAATGAACATCAATCAACATCAACTCCAGGTTTATATATATAAAAAAAAACTTTAATTTTTTTAATTTTTTCAAAACAATATTATTTTAATTTTTTTTAACAATAAAACCAACCGGATTAATTATAACACACCTGGCCGTGGTTCAGGCCTTATACTAGGTTGATTTCCGATCATTCTCGGACGATGTTTAATGGCTATTATTAAAACAAGTACAAAGAAACTTGGAATTAGAGAGACATTGCTAGTGCTGTGGGGATCAATAAAACAACAAGCTCATAGTTTGTGATGATTAATGTTAATGACGTGTTTGATTATTTATTAATCGTGATTTACGGTTTGACATTCTCTTGGTGTTTTTTCACCATCCGACAAGAGAATGGTTTTATAATTATGTGTTTAGGGCTTTAATCATTAAGTTAGTTAAATATGGTTTGTGTGTTGTGTTTTTAAACGGAGCAATGTATGATTTAAATAGTTGAAACTTGAAATTGGTTTGGTAGATGTGTCACTTTCGGATAAAGGAGAATAATCTCAAAGCTAAGTTTCTATTTGTTAATTAATTTGGAGTGTGTCCCACCAACATAATTACTACAATTTCTTCCCTCTCTTTTAGAACACGTAATCACAAGACTCATGTCTCAAATAAGATATTAGGTACAATTTCTTGCTCTTTTAGAATTAAATTTCTTTCTAATCAAGTTTTAATTGAATTCATTATCTCTAATTTAATGCATTTAAGAGAAAAAAATTTTTATAGGATTTGAATTAGATAATTAAGTTTAAAACTAACCATCTACATATATGTTTGTATTATAGCACATATATGATGTGTTTTTTAAAAAAACAATCGCTTAAAAATATATTATAATAATATTTTTTTATAATTTTTTAATTTTTGACACTAGCACATTAAAATTATCAAAAAACATTAAAAAAAATAAATTTAATTTTTTTTCAAATAAATATATTTTTAAAATACACTAAAAAACAAAAATTATCATATTTTCAAACACCCACTTCATCCTAATTTTCCTCCTTTTCATAAAAGATTCATATTCGAACACAAAAACAAAACTTGCTTACATCTAAACTATCCAAATTCCATCATGTTTTCCAATCATGTTTGATTGGAAACATGATCAAATATAGCTCAACAAGTAAGCAAGGTAATCTCGTCTGAATCAATATTTATTTTGTGTTGATCTACACGATGTGCCTTTTCTCCGACCACTATATTTCTTTTGGAAAAAGAATTGGAGTATGTCCACATTGTATGTGTGGTGGTTTAGGGCTGACACATAGAAATTGTTTTGTTAATGTATAAAGAAGAGAGCAACACGTGTGGGAAATGGACAGGAAATCAGAAAGAAACTACAAAGACAAGAATAGTGCTTTAGACAAGGTCAACATAGAGCTGAGAGGCCAACCGTGGAGGACCAACACCCGGACACAGAGTAATCTACTTGCATGTATGGTATAAGGCTTCTAGCCGACCGTGCTACAAGATGATTTGTGATGGATATTGTATTTGCCGTCTGATTCTTCTGTTCGGTGCATGGAATTTGTACGTTCTTGCATTAATCTATAGCTTATGTGATTATATTTGTTGGGATTTGCTGGTTTTGAACACATTCTGTACATGCTCAAGACGGAAAAAAAAAAACTAACTGCTGGTGAACAGGAACACATGAGCTACTCTGGTTAATTAACGTTTGAAAATAAACATAGTTAATAATGCTATTTCTTTTAAAAAAAATATTCGTATGTTTTTAGATTTAATTATTAATAGAATGAACCTAATTTCTTAACATATTATTAATGATAAACTAATTTGAAATAAACATATATTTATTAAATTCAAAAGTCAATTGAGAATGAGTTTTGAGTTTTAACTTGATTTCACTTAATTTTTTTTTAAATCAAAATAATATTAGTTTAAAGTTTACTTTTTCAAAAAAAAGTTAAGAGATTTGTTGACGGAGTCACATTAATTAATTTATTTTTTATTTTCTTATAAAATTTAGACTTGCTAGGTTACGGGCTGAAGAAATTCTACTGCAAAGTCTGAAAGAAGCAAAGAGTTCCATTTTGAAGGCCTAGTTTTGAAAATAGCTAAGCTTCTCGGCTTATGATTTCTTTTTTCCTAAGTGGGCTTCTTTGTCTTGGTTCTTTTGGTTGTTTCAAGAGCAGGCTTTAACTAAAAAATTCCGAAACTTCCTCTCGAATAGAATCCCAGAAAATCGCTCACCATCAGAATTGTGAGTGGCATGAATAGTAAAATTTTATGACACTCCAAATCTAATGTAAATGCTTTTAATTGCATCGTTTGAAAATTTACCCTAGAGGAGTTATCGTTTTAGCTTGAAAATTAAAATAAAAAAAAGTTTTTGTTGTGAGTTCTAAAGTTATATTTGTTAGTGGGCTCTAATAATTTTATTTAGAATTCTATTTGTTTTAAATTTAATTTAAAATAGAGTTTTTGTTTTTAATACATAATTTCTAAAAATTAAGATAATATGAATTTCAATTATTCAACCTGACTCAAATTTTTCCAAATAATTTTATAAGAAGTTTTTCTAAAGAATACTATTATATCACTTATCAAATCATCGAATCTTTTAAAATTTAGTTTAAAATTATTATTTTGATTAATTTTGTTATTTTTTTAGAATTTTTCTGGATTTATTGTTTTTATTTATATTTTAATTTCCTGTCTTGTACTTTAAGTTATTTCCTATTAGAAATTGGTTTACCTAATCAATTTAAAAGTTTTATAAATATTTTGAGGAGACAACCATTATATACTTAAATTTTAGGGAATAAAATTACAAAATTTGAATTTACATCTAAGGATATATTCATAAAAATTTATGTGTTTTCTATATTATTTCTGTAGTATTAACTTCCACATGCATGGATACATCTAGTTGAATATTGACGGATTTCTTAAAATTAATTTCAGAAAGCATGGATTTTAAAATTTGTTAGAAAATTTTATAACACAAGAAAAAACATTAGAGATATATAAACGACTAGTAGTCTGAAGGGTGACCGTGACATGTCTCCTAATTCCACATGTCCGAACAGAGCCGGTCGGCCCGATGCTCTCTAAAGCCCCTCTAAATTCTCAAAGCCATCAAGGTGCTCAATCAACAAACGAGCAGAAAAATGTCCTTCTCCTTCTCTGTAACGTTTTGAATTAAAAGAGTTAGGAAAATACAATAAAGCCCTTGAAGGCTTAAAAGTTAGAATAAATGAATGAAGGGTATAGTAGTAATTGAATAAAGAGATGATATATATAAAAAGGAAGGAAAAAAAAAAAACAAAAGAAGAGACCTGTAAAATTTTGAGAGAGAACCGCAGGAGTGAAGTGAGAAAGAAGAAGAAGAGAAAAGAGGGGAAAATAAGGGAAAAAAGAAAGGAGTTGGAGGAAATAAGTAAAAAGGGGTAAGATTATGCTTTAATGTGTATAATATGTTTTCTTTAGCTTTAATTTCGG
>Ga0325401_1003409_pt1 | contig 14576 bp, 12 predicted proteins | sample PopdelMetagenome_FD_205666 | JGI IMG/M metagenome (GOLD analysis project Ga0325401, IMG submission 205666) | Populus deltoides microbial communities from Bellville, Georgia, United States - Xylem-PdKOR-R2 | ecosystem: Host-associated > Plants > Phyllosphere > Stem > Wood/Secondary xylem | place...
AACATGATCTCGGGCAAGTGGAGCTGGTCGGTCGGGCCGCAGCACGGGGCGACGACCGCGCATGTGAAGCAGTATATCGATTTCGCCAGCGCCAACGGCATCCCCGGCGTACTCGTCGAGGGGTGGAACCTCGGCTGGGACGGAGCGACCCCGATGCAGTTCGACCGGCCGACGCCCGATTTCGACGCGGCGGCGCTCCAGGCGTACGCGAAGCGGAAGCGCGTATACCTGATCGGGCACAACGAGACCAACGGTGATGCGGGCAATTACGACGCGCAGCTCGACCGCGCGTTCGCCTATGCCGCCGGGCACGCGATCCCGGTGGTCAAGACCGGCTATGTCGCCGAGGCCGGGCAGATCGAGCGGCCCGGCCGCGATGGGCAACAGCGGCGCGAGTGGCACGAGGGGCAGTGGATGGTGAACCACCACGCCCGCGTCGTCGCGGCGGGCGCGAAGTACAAGGTCGCGATCGACGCACACGAGCCGGTCAAGGGCACCGGGCTCCAGCGCACCTGGCCCAACTGGGTCGCGCGGGAGGGCGCGCGCGGCAACGAATATATGAGCTGGCAGGACAAGAACCCGCCCGAGCATGAGGCAAACCTGGTGTTCACGCGCATGCTCGAGGGGCCGATGGACTTCACCCCCGGGCTGCTCGGGCTCAAGGGGTCGGACAACAGCGACATTCCCTCGACGATCGCCAAGCAGCTGGCGCTGTACGTCGTGATCTACTCGCCCGTCGCGATGGCGGCCGATACGCCCGAAGCCTATGCCGCCAACGCCCGCGCGTTCCGCTTCATCCGGGACGTGCCGACCGACTGGGAGGAGACGCGGGTGCTGAACGGCGAGGTCGGCGACCATGTCACGATTGCGCGTCGGGACCGGCGCAGCCGCGACTGGTATCTGGGCGCGATCACCGACGAGACGGCCAGGACGCTGACGGTACCGCTCGACTTCCTGGAGCCGGGGCGGAAATACGAGGCGCAGATCTATCGCGACGGCGAGGGTGCGACCTATGCCACCGAGGCGCGCCACCGGATCGCGTTCGAGACGCGCATCGTGCGCCGGGGCGAGCGGCTGGAGCTGGCGCTGGCGCCCGGCGGAGGACAGGCAATCCGGTTCCGGGCGCGATAGTCTCAGTCAGCGCGGCTCCAAGGCGCACCGCCGTAGAGATAGGCGGGATCGAACTCGCCGAGACGGCGGAGGCCCGTGCGATCGAGCACCTCTGCGCGGCCGGCAGCAAAGGCGAGCAGCCCGTCCTCGCGCAACCGACGCAGGACCCGGTTGGCGTGGACGCCAGTGATGCCGCACGCCTCGCCCAGGTCCGCCTGGGTCATCGGCAGTGCGAACGCGCCGTCGGGGGCGAGCCCGACCATTGCAAGCCGCGCCTCCAGCTCGGCGAAGAAATGCGCGACCCGGCCCTCCGACCCCAGCCGCCCGAGCCGGAAGATCCACTCGCGGTGCATCGCCGCATCGAGCAGCGTCGAGAACCACAGCATCCGCATCAGCTGTGGCCGGGCCGCGGTGATCGCCTCCAGCCCGGCATGATCGACGAAGGCGAGCCGCGCCGGCCCGAGTGTCGCGATGTCGTGGTCGAGCACCTGCATCGGAAAGCCATGCAGATCGATGAAGTCGCCCGGGACGTGCAGCGCCAGCAGCTGGCGGCGACCGTCGCGGTCGTCCATGTAGCGGCAGGCATAGCCTTCGACGAGGAGCGTCGCCTGGCGCACCGGCTCGCCGCGGCGGACGAGCACGTGGCGGGCAGGCACGTCGCGCATCTGCGTCACCGCCGCCTCCAATTCCCGGAGGTCGCCGTCCGACAGGCGCTCGCGGCCACGGCCGAGCAGGAACCGATCGGTCAACATCGCCGCGACAGGACGGGATCGCCACGGCGGATGCAAGCGCTTTCGCGCCGGATCAGACGGGCCCTCACCTGCGTAACGTCCAGGCGAGCCATAGCCAGCCCGCGATCAGCGCCGCGCCACCGATCGGCGTCACCGCGCCCAGCCAGCGCGGGGCACCGAGCGCCATGAGGTACAGCGTCCCCGCAAACACCGCCCCACCGCCGACGAACAGCCAGCCGGGCCCGCGCGCCTCCAGCCGCAAAGCGACCAGCGCGGCGATCGCGTGGATCAGCTGGTACTGCCCGCCGGTGCGCAGCCAATCCGCTGCTTGCCCGACGGCGCCATGTGCCCCGAACGCCCCAGCCGCGACCGCGATCGCGCCCGACAGCGCTGCCACCATCCCCAGCATCACACCCCTCGTCTCATTGGCGCTCCTGCTGGATCAGCATCCGGTCGATCGCGGCGCGCAGGTCGCCCGATTCGACCTGGGCGCGCAGCCGTTCCTTGTCGCGGCGGCGATAGTCGGCCTCCGCCCGGTCGATATCGGGACCGTCGACGCCGATGCAGTCGAGCGCGAGCCGGCCCATCTTGATCGCGGACTCCATCACCTCGCGCACGATCCCCTCGACCGGGGCGCCGCGCAGCTTGATGAAGGCGCGGCGGTCATAGGCGCGGACGAAGACGCTCGCCTTCGGGAACGCCTCGCGCACGCTCGCCAGCATCTCGGGGCTGAGCTGGTCGCCGTCCTGGCAGAACAGGATCAGCTCCGCCTCCCCTGCGCCTGCCTGACGGAGCAGGTCGAGGCGGGTGCCGTCGCCATAATAGACCTTGGCCCCGAACTCGCCGGCGATGTCGATCATTTCGATATCGGTGTCGATCAGCGTCACGGGGATGCCGTGCGCGATCAGCATCTGCGCCACCGTCTGCCCGAAGCGGCCATAGCCGACGATCAGCGCGCTCGCCCCGTCGGTGCGAGGGGCTTCGCGCGATTCCTGCTTCACCTCGGGCGCGGCGCGGAAGCGGCGGGTGGCGGTCATCAGGAAGGGGGTGGTCGCCATCGACACGGTGATGATCGCGCCGAACAGGCTGGCCGCCTCCGGCCGGATCAGCAGGCCGTTCTGTGCCTGCGCGAACAGCACGAAGCCGAACTCGCCACCCTGGCTGAGCAGCAGCCCGAGCGCGAGCGCGCCGCGCCACGGCATCCGCACCGCCATGCCGATGCCGAAGATCACCAGCGCCTTGGTCGCGATCAGCGCCACCGCCATGGCCGCGACAAAGAACGGGCGCTCGGCAATCGCGTGGAGGTCAAGCATCATGCCGACGGCCAGGAAGAACAGGCCGAGCAGGATGGAGCGGAACGGCTCGACATCCGCCTCCAGCTCGTGCCGGTAAGGGCTGTCGGCGAGCATCACGCCCGCGATGAACGCGCCCAATGCGGTGGACAGCCCCAGCATCTCCATCACGGCGGCGCTGGCGATGACGGTGAACAGCCCCGCGAACACGAACATCTCGCGCTCGCCCAGATTGCCGATCAGCCGGAACAGCGGGCGCAGCAGGAAACGGCCGGCGAGCACCAGGCCGACGACGGCCGCCACCGTCTCCGCGGCGAGCAGCCAACCGGGCGGCCCGCCGGCGTCGGCGGGGTTGCGGCTCATCGCGGCAAGGATGGTGATGAGCGGGACGATCGACAGGTCCTGGAACAACAGGATCGAGAAGGCGCGATCACCGAACGGGGTGCGCAGCCGTCCCGCCGATTGCAGCATCGGCAACACCTGCGCGGTCGAGGACAGCGCGAGCGGCAGCCCGAGCGCGAACGCGGCCGGCGCGGAAAAGCGGGTAAACAGCCATACCACGCCCGATACCGCGAGCCCGCACAACACGACCTGGAGCAGCCCGACGCCGAAGATCTCCTGCTTCATCTTCCATAACCGGGTCGGGTTCAGCTCCAGCCCGACGAGGAACAGCAGCAGGACGATGCCGAGCTCGGCGACACCCATCTTGGTCTCGGCCCCGCCGACCAGGCCGAGCAGCTGCGGGCCCACCACTGCGCCGCCGACAAGATAGCCCAGCGTTGCGCCCAGCCCCAGTCGGCGGAACAGCAGCACGAAGACCAGCCCCGATCCGAGCAGCACCACCCCGTCGCGCAGCAGCGAGGCGGGCTCATGCATGGGCGCGCGCGTCCGCTGCGGCTTCGGCCGCGGCCTCGAAGGCGAGGCGGATCGAGGGGTGGCGCGCGGTGACGGCGAGCGCGGGTTCGAACACGTGGAGGCCCGGCCAGTCGGGTAGCGGACCGCTGCCTGCGAGCCACGCGGTGAGCGCGTCACGGGTGGCGGCGAGTTCCTCGGGCGTCCGGCCGAGGATCGCCTGGGCGAGCAGCGACGCCGACGCCTGCCCCAACGCGCAGGCGCGGACCAGCAGGCCGACTTCCGCGACACGGCCGTTGTCGAGGCCGATGTCCACCGTCACGCGGCTGCCGCAGACGGGGGAGCGCTTCTCCGCGGTCGCCTGCGCGTGCGGCAGGCGCTCGTGGTGCGGGATCGACGCCGCGAGCCGCAGGATCTCGGCGTTGTAGAGCGGCGCGTTCACTCGGGGGCGCTCGCATTGTCGGGGGTGCGCGCGCCGAACACCGGCAGGCCGCGACGGCGGCGATCGACGAAGTCGGCGATGCCGGCGCTGGTGGCGTTGAGCAGCGGATAGGTGCGGCTCCTGGTCATCCAGTCGGGGCGCTGCGCCGGGCCACCGCTTACCGTGTCGATCACCAGCGCGACGACGAGGAAGCCGAGGCTGGCGAGGATCAGGCCCTTCAACGCGCCGAAGCCGAAGCCGAGCGCGCGGTCGACCGGGCCCAGCACCGACGTCTTGGCGCGGTTGCCGATCGCGCGCGACACCAGCTTGCCGCCGAAATAGGTGATGCCGGTGATGAGCGCGAAGGCAAGCACCGCCGCGCCCGAGACGGTGCCGACCACCCCGGTCAGCGCCTGGGCGAGGCTGATGTGGAACAGTTTGAGCGCGGCGACGATCGCGACCCACGCGAACAGCGACAGCACCTCCGTCACGAACCCGCGCCACGCCCCGAGCGCGGCGGCACCGCCGACGGCGAGAAGGACGAGGACGTCGAGCGAGGTCAGGGCCATGGCGGTGTCATAGGGCGGGACGGGCGCGCTTGCCACCCTGCCCCGCCTGCTCGTTCAACCCCGACCCAGCATGTGGTCAACGAGGTGGCCCAACGTGCGGAAGCCGCTGGTCCTGAGGCCCGCGTCGTCCTTCATCGACACCGGCACCATCGCGCGCTCGAAACCGAGCTTGCCCGCCTCCTTGAGCCGAAGCGCCCCGTGCGCGACCGGGCGAACCTCGCCTGACAGCGCGATCTCACCGAACGCGACCGCATCGGCGGGGACCGGGCGCTCGGATAGCGCGGACACCAGCGCGGCGGCGACCGCGAGGTCGGCGGCGGGATCCTGCACCCGATAGCCGCCGGCGATGTTGAGATACACTTCGGCCGACGAGAAGGAGAGCCCGCACCGCGCTTCCAGCACCGCAAGCACCATCGCGAGCCGTCCCGAGTCCCAGCCGACCACCGATCGGCGGGGCGTCGCGCCGCTGGCGAGGCGGACGACCAGCGCCTGCACCTCGACCAGCACCGGACGGGTGCCCTCCAGCGCGGGGAACACGGTGGTGCCGGTCACGCCCTCCTCGCGATGGGTGAGGAACAGCGCGGAGGGATTCGCGACCTCCGACAGGCCGGCCGTCTCCATCGCGAAGACGCCGATCTCGTCGGTGCCGCCGAAGCGGTTCTTGGCGGCGCGCAGGATGCGATACTGATGGCTGCGCTCGCCCTCGAACTGGAGAACGGTGTCGACCATGTGTTCGAGGACGCGGGGGCCAGCGATGCTGCCGTCCTTGGTCACGTGGCCGACCAGCACCAGCGCCGTGCCGCGTTCCTTGGCGAAGCGGATCAGCTCCTGCGCCGAGGCGCGGACCTGGCTGACGGTGCCGGGCGCGCCCTCGATCAGGTCCGAGTGCATCGTCTGGATCGAATCGATCACCAGCAGCGCCGGCGGCGCACCGGTCGACAGCGTGGTCAGGATGTCGCGGGTCGAGGTCGCCGCCGCCAGCCGCACCGGCGCGTTCCCCAGCCCCAGCCGCTGCGCGCGCAACCGCACCTGATCGGCCGCCTCCTCTCCCGAAACATAGGCGACGTCGCGACCCGCCAGCGCCAGCTTGGCGGCGGCCTGAAGCAGCAGGGTGGACTTGCCGATCCCCGGATCGCCGCCAATCAGCGTCGCCGACCCTTCGACGAAGCCGCCGCCCAGCGCCCGGTCGAGTTCCGCGATCCCGGTCGCCATGCGGTCGGGCAGCGCCACCTCCGCGTCCAGTGCGACCAGCTGGATCGCGCGGCCGCCGCCTTGCAGGTTGTGCTTGGCCTGGAACGGCGTGACCACCGCCGCCGCTTCCTCGACCAGCGTGTTCCATTCCGAACAGTCGACGCACTGCCCCTGCCAGCGGGACGACACCGATCCGCACGACTGGCAGACATAGCGCTTCTGGGGTTTGGCCATGGCACGGATATAGGGGAACGGGACGGGAACGCGCAATGCTTCAACGGGTGCGGCTCGGGACGGGCGCGGTGACGTTGCCCCTCCGTCGACCGCTGGCGCGCCCGCTACCTCCCCGAGCCGAGCTCGGGCAGGATCAGGGTTTCGCCGTCACCTTGAGCCCGCGCTGCACCGCCGGGCGGGCCAGCGCCGCGTCGAGCCAGCGGCGGACGTTGGCGACGTCGTCCCATCCGGTCAGCTCGGGCGCGTTGAGGTTGCGGATCGCGCGGGCCCAGCCGACGCAGGCGATGTCCGCGACCGAGTAGTCGCCGACGATCCACTCCCGTCCATCGAGTCGCCCGTCCAACACGCCGAGCAACCGCCGCACCTCGGCGGCGAAACGATCGCGCGGGCGTTTGTCCTCCCAATCCTTGCCGCCCATCGCGTGGAAGAAGTTGAGCTGCCCCGCCATCGGACCCAGGCCGCCCATCTGCCACATCACCCACTGCATCGTTTCCCAGCGCCGCGCGGGTTCGAGCAGCTTGCCCGTCTTGTCGGCGAGATACAGCAGGATCGCGCCGGACTCGAACAGCACGATCGGCTGCCCGCCGGGGCCGTCCGGGTCGATGATCGCCGGTATCTTGTTGTTGGGGTTCAGGGACAGGAATTCGGGCGTGTGGGTCTCGTCCGCGCCGATGTCGATCCGGTGCGCCTCATAGGGCAGCCCGATTTCCTCGAGCATAATCCCCGCCTTGATGCCGTTGGGGGTGTTGAGCGAGTAGAGCTGAAGCCGGTCGGGATATTTGGCGGGCCAGCGGCGGGTGATGGGAAAAGCGGACAGGTCGGCCATGACGTCACTCCATCTCGATCGGTAGCCAAGCGCAACGCACGGGGCTATGGCCCCGCTCCCATGCAGCGCCGCCTGACACCGTCCGACCTTCGCGTCGCGCTGTTCAGCGGCAATTACAACTACACGCGCGACGGGGCGAACCAGGCGCTCAACCTGCTGGTCGGGTCGCTGCTGGAGGCGGGCGCGGCCGTCCGCGTCTATTCGCCCACCCTGCCCCGCCCGGCGTTCGCGCCGACCGGCGAGCTGGTGTCTGTGCCCGCGGTGCCGATGCCCGGCGGGCGCGCCGAGTACCGGCTCGGCCGCTACATGCCCGCCGCGACCCGCCGCGACGTGGAGGCGTTCGCACCCAACCTCGTCCATGTCTCCGCGCCCGACCTGCTGGGTCACGCCGCGATCAGCTGGGCGCGGCGGCAGAGCGTGCGGACGGTGGCGTCGGTGCATACCCGGTTCGAGACCTATGCCCGCTATTACGGGATCGGGTTCGCCGAACCGCTGCTGCGCTGGATCCAGACGCGCTTCTACAACCGGGTCGATCGGGTGCTGGCCCCCAGCCCCAGCATGGGTGCGCTGCTGACCCGGTGGGGCGTTACGACGCCGATGGCGATCTGGTCGCGCGGGATCGACCACGACCGCTTCGACCCGAGCGCGCGCGACGGGGCGTGGCGGCGGGAGCTGGGGATCGGCGACGACGAGGTGGCGGTCGGGTTCCTCGGTCGGCTAGTCAAGGAGAAGGGGCTCGACGTGTTCGCCGGCGTGGTCAAGGAGCTGCGCGGACGGGGCGTGCCGCACAAGGTGCTGGTGGTCGGCAAGGGCCCGGCGGAAGGCTGGTTCGCAGCAGAGGCACCGGGCGCGATCTTCGCCGGCTATCAAACGGGCGACGATCTGGGCCGCGCGGTCGCGTCGATGGACGTGTTCTTCAACCCGTCGGTCACCGAGACCTTCGGCAACGTGACGCTGGAGGCGATGGCGGCGGGCGTGCCGGTCGTCGCCGCGCGCGCGACGGGGGCGGTCGATCTGGTCGAGGATGGCGTCACCGGCTTCCTGGTCCCCCCGCGCGACGTTGCGGGCTATGCCGACGCGATCGCCCGCATCGTCGTCGACCGGCCGCTCGCCCATGCGATGGCGGAGGCCGGGCGGACGCGGGCGGCGGGGTATCGCTGGGACCGGGTCAACGCGGCGGTGCTGGAGGCGTATCTGGACCTGCTGGGCGGCGAACGGGTCTAGCCCTCCCGCCAATCGAAGGTCAGCGGCGCCTCGCGGAACGCGAAGCGGTCGAGGTGACTCGCCACCACCTCGCGCATCCGTGTCGCATCCTCGCCGTCCGGGACGGTGAGCTCCACGTCCAGCGTCTCGCTGTCCGCGCGCATCGCCAGCCGCGATCCGTTGGGGAAGTCGATCGTCCCCTCCTCCGCGGTGAACGCGACGGTCATCTTGTGGCTCCAGTGCTTGGCAAGCTGCTGGAGGTAACGGCTGGCCGAACGGGTCGGCACCCGGGCGACGGAAACGGCATTCATGCGATCACCTCCTTTCCTGCCAGCGCCAGGCTGGCCTCCACCGCCTGCCCCAGCGAGCCGACATAGCGGTCCGCGCCGAGCGTGCGCTGGATCTGCTCGTCGCTCAACGCCGCCTCGCCCTCGGGCCACAGGCCGACCAGCACCGGCGCGTCCGTCATCCGCCGCAATCGTCGGACGAGGTAGCGCAGGTGGCTGGGGGTGCCGCCGAGTTCGAGGTACGAGAGGCAGACGAGCTTCGCTCCCGACAGGTCCAGCGGCACCGCCGCGTCGCGGCCGGCGGCGGCGTGATCGACCCGGCGCACCCCGAAGCCGCGGCGGCCGAGCAACTGTTCGAGCATCGCGGTCACCGCATCGTCGAGCACGCCCCGGCCGGCGATGCACACCACCGATCCGAGTGCCTGCCACTCGGCGGGCGCATCGGGCAGCGTCGCGGGTGCGGTCTCGGCGATCGGTTGCCCCGGCAGCGGGTGCAGCGAAGGTGTGGGCGCCGGGGTGGCGGTCTCGTCATGGTCGTCGAGGTCGTGGATCAGCCCGACCATGTTCTCCACCAGCCGCCGTGCCTGCGGGCGGTGGATCGCGCCGCGCCGCGCGTCCTCCGCGGCGAGCTTGAGCCCGCCCAGCACCACCTGGTCGTAATAGGCGGTGAGCGAACGGTCGGCGAGCAGCCCCTCCGCCTGCTCCAGCGCCTCCTCCGGATCGTTGGCGAGCATCCGCTGGTAGAAGCTCTCGACCGGGGTCAGCGCCGGCCGGTCGCCGAGCAACACGTCGAGGAACTCGAGGCTCGGGATATGACGCCCGAGCACCACGAGGCACAGGGTCAGCGGCATTGACAGCACCAGCCCGACCGGCCCCCAGATCCACGTCCAGAACACCGCCGCGACCACCACCGACAGCGGCGACAGCCCGGTGGAATGGCCGTACAGCAGCGGCTCGACGACATAGCCGATCAACGGTTCGACGATCGCGAACAGCGCCGCGACCGCGATCACCATGCCCCAGTCGGGACTGACCCCGGCGGCGACCACCAGCGGCAGCAGCGCCCCCAGCAGCGCGCCGATATAGGGCACGAAGCGCAGAATGCCCGCGAGGATGCCCCACAAAGCGGGCACCGGCATCCCGATCAGCCACAAGCCCGTGCCGATCACCAGCCCGAAGCTCGCGTTGACGGCCAGCTGCGACAGGAAATACTTGCTCAGGCGCCCGCCCGCATCGTCCATCGCCAGCGTGGTGCGGTGAAGGTCCGACGACCCGAACAGCCGGATCATCCGGTCGCGCAGATCCTCCTTCTGCATCAGGATGAAGATCGCGACGACCAGCACGATCACGAACGTCTCGAAGGGCGCGAGGATCGGCGCGAGCACCCGCCCGGCGAGCACCAGCGGCGAGGTCTGCTCCTCCGCCATCCGCACCGGCACCGGCTCGCGCGTGTTGGACTGGATCGCGCGCTCGACGCCGGCGCGGACGGAGCGGCCCGCAGGCTCGCGCTCGGCGGCGGGGGTGAAGAAGGCGACGCGGTCGGCCGCGAACGCTTTGGCCCGGTCGACTTTGTCGCCGATCGTGCGGGCATAGGAGGGGACATCGTCGACCAGCGACGCCGCCTGGCTGCCGACCAGCGTCCCGACGCCGCCCAGCAGCCCCAGCGCGAACACCACCGACAGCAGCACCGCCAGCCCCTTGGGCAGCTTCAACCGACGCAGCCACGCCACCACCGGCGACAGCACGAACGACAGCAGGATCGCGAGCGTGATCGGGACCAGCACGTCCTTCGCGAAGTACAGCCCGGCGATCACCACCACGCCGACCGCGAGGCCGAGCAAGCCGTTCAGCCCCGGCACCTGCGCCGGCGCGACCTGCGCAGCCCCCTGCGGCTCGTCAAGAAGCTCGGTTGCGGCCATGATCGTCCCCTTTCAGGCCAGCACAACGTCCGCGACCCGCAATCGTGCCCGCCTGCGCAACGGTGTTGCCTTGCAGGAGCTTCTGCGGAACAACCGGCACGTTCCATCCGGAGTCACCGATGCGCCGCCTGATCCTCTCCGCCCTTCTCCTGTCCGCGGCCGCCCCCGCCCAGCAGGCCCCCGCGCCCAAGGACAACCAAGCCCGCACCGAGACTACCGGCGACGTGCCGGCGAAGTTCACCCCGCCCAACGCCGCGTACGACTATGACAAGCGCGAGGTGATGATCCCGATGCGCGACGGGACGAAGCTGTACACCGTCGTCGTCGTGCCGAAGGGGGCGCGCAACGCTCCGATCGTGCTCACCCGCACGCCGTACAACGCCAAGGGGCGCGCCAATCGCTCCGACAGCGCGTCGATGCTCGCCACCCTGCCGCTCGCGGACGAGATGTTCGTGCGCGGCGGCTATATCCGCGTCTATCAGGACGTGCGGGGCAAGTACGGGTCGGAGGGCGACTACGTCGTCACCCGCCCCGTCATCGGCCCGCTCAACCCGACCAAGGTCGACCACACCACCGACGCGTACGACACGATCGACTGGCTGGTGAACAAGGCGAACCTGCCCGAATCGAACGGCCGCGTCGGGATGATCGGTTCGTCGTACGAGGGGTTCACGGTGGTGATGGCGCTGCTCCACCCCCACCCCGCGCTCAAGGTCGCCGCGCCCGAAAGCCCGATGATCGACGGCTGGATGGGCGACGACTGGTTCCACCACGGCGCGTTCCGCCTCGCCAACATCGCGTGGCTGGGGTCGCAGACCGGGTACAAGGGCGCGGGCAAGGCACCGCCGACCGGCGGCTGGGACGATTATGACAATTTCCGCGAGGTCGGCTCGGCAGGCGACTGGGCGAAGAGGTCGGGCTATGACCAGCTGCCCTACTGGACCCGCATGTCGCAGCACCCCGCCTATGACGCGTTCTGGCAGGGGCAGGCGCTCGACCGGCTGCTCGCCGCCAATCCGTCCAACGTCCCGACGATCTGGGAACAGGGCCTGTGGGACCAGGAGGACATGTACGGCGCGATCCACAGCTGGGAGGAGCTCAAGGCCAAGGGCAAGCTCGGCAACAACTTCCTGGTCATGGGCCCGTGGCGGCACAGCCAGATCAACCGCGAAGGCCGCAGCCTCGGGCCCTTCCAGTGGAACGGCGACACCGCCCAGCAATTCCGCGAGGAGATGGTGCTGCCGCTGTTCGACCAGTACCTCAAGGACGGGCCGGCGGTGACGCTGCCGGCCGCGACGATCTACAACACCGGCGAGAACCGGTGGGATCGGTTCGCGCAATGGCCGCTCGCCTGCGCGACCGGCTGCGCCAGTCCGTTGAAGCCGATCTTTCTTCAGGCGGACGGCGGGCTCGGGTTCGCCAAGGGCTCGGGCGGCGAGGACAGCTACGTCTCCGACCCCGCCAAGCCGGTGCCCCACCTGCCCCGACCGGTGAACTTCGAGGACGGGCGCTGGGGCGACTGGCTGGTCAGCGACCAGCGCCATGCCGACGGGCGACCGGACGTGCTGACCTATCGCACTCCCGTCCTCACGGAGGCGGTGCGCGTGTCGGGCGTGCCCTTCGCCGAGCTGTTCGCGAAGACGACCGGGACGGACGGCGACTTCATCGTCAAGGTCATCGACGAATACCCGGCCGAGAACGCGACCGATCCCAAGATGGGCGGGTATCAGCTCGCGATCAGCCAGGACATCTTCCGCGGCCGCTATCGCGACAGCTTCGAGAAGCCCAGCGCGATCCCGGCCGGCAAGGTCCAGCGCTACCGCTTCCGCCTGCCGGTGGTGAACCACGTGTTCCAGCCGGGGCACCGGATGATGGTGCAGGTCCAGTCGACCCAGTTCCCGCTCTACGACCGCAATCCACAGAGCTATGTTCCCAACATTTTCTATGCCAAGCCCGGCGACTACCGGAAAGCGACGGTGACGCTGGAACGCGGCGGCGCGCAGGCGAGCGCGATACTGCTGCCGGTGGTGCCGACGGGGGCGGCAGGAGCGGAGGCGGTGGCGCGCTGACCCGCTCCTGTCGTCACCCCGGACTTGTTCCGGGGTCCACCATGCGGCAGACGCGTCGCTCGGTTGCTCGGGCGATGTTGTTCGCGGCACGGTGGACCCCGGCACAAGGCCGGGGTGACGAAAAGAGGCTGGGGCGTCGTGATTACCGCTGAAGACCCCAAGCCCGCCACTTCCCGCTGGTACACCCACCTCTACCTCCAGGTCCTCCTCGCGATCCTCGCCGGCGCGCTGCTCGGCCATTTCGCGCCCGCCACAGGCGAGGCGATGAAGCCGCTGGGCGACGGGTTCATCAAGCTGGTCAAGATGGTGATCGCCCCCGTCATCTTCCTGACCCTGGTCAGCGGCATCGCCGGGATGCGCGAACTGGGCGCGGTCGGCCGGGTCGCGGCCAAGGCGCTGGGATACTTCCTGTTCTTCTCGACCCTGGCGCTGATCATCGGGCTGTTGGTGGCCAACATCGTCCAGCCGGGCGCAGGGATGCATGTCGATCCCGCGACCCTCGATGCCGGCGCGGTGTCGGGCTATGCCGCCAAGGCGCACGAGACCAGCGTCACCGGTTTCCTGCTGGCCGCGATCCCGGAGACTTTGGTGTCGGCGCTGACCGGCGGCAACATCCTCCAGGTGCTGCTGGTCGCGATCCTGTTCGGCGTAGCGCTCAGCCTCGTCGGCGAGCCCGCCCGGCCGGTGCTCGACATGATCGAGCGGCTGGGGCTGGTGGTGTTCCGGCTGGTCGGCATCCTGATGCGCGCCGCCCCGGTCGGCGCGTTCGGGGCGATCGCGTTCACGGTCGGCAAGTACGGCGCGGGATCGCTGGTCAACCTCGGTGGGCTGGTCGCGACCTTTTACCTGACGTCGCTGTTGTTCGTGCTGGTCGTGCTGGGCGCAGTGGCGTGGGCGCACGGCTTCTCGATCCTGCGGCTGATCGGCTACCTCAAGGGCGAACTGCTGCTGGTGCTCGGCACCTCGTCGTCGGAGGCGGCGCTGCCCAGCCTGATCGGCAAGCTGGAGGCGGCGGGGTGCGACCGCGGGGTCGTCGGGCTGGTGGTGCCGACCGGTTATTCGTTCAACCTGGACGGCACTAACATCTACATGACGCTGGCCGCGCTGTTCATCGCGCAGGCGTGTGACGTCGATCTGCCGATCGGCGACCAGTTGCTGCTCGTCGGCGTCGCGATGCTCTCATCCAAGGGCGCGGCGGGGGTGACCGGCGCAGGCTTCATCACCCTTGCCGCGACACTCTCGATCGTGCCCGCGGTGCCGGTCGCGGGGATGGCGCTGATCCTGGGCGTGGACCGGTTCATGTCCGAGTGCCGGTCGCTGACCAACTTCGTCGGCAACGCGGTGGCCGCAATCGTCGTCGCCCGCTGGGAGGGCAAGCTCGACCGCGACCGGCTGGCGGAGGCGCTGGGCGAGCGAATCTAATCGACCTGATCGACGTACGCGCCGTACCCCTCGGCTTCCATTTCCGCTTTCGGCACGAAGCGCAGCGAGGCGGAGTTGATGCAATAGCGCAGGCCGCCGCGATCGCGTGGGCCGTCCGGGAACACGTGCCCCAGATGGCTGTCGCCATGCGCCGAGCGGACCTCGGTGCGAACCATGCCATGGGTAGAGTCGTGCAGCTCGGCGACGTTGGCGGGCTCGATCGGGCGGGTGAAGCTCGGCCAGCCGCAACCGGACTCGTACTTGTCCGCCGACGCGAACAGGGGCTCGCCCGAGACGATGTCGACATAGATGCCCGCTGCCTTGTTGTTGAGCAGCGCCCCCGTTCCCGGCCGCTCGGTGCCGCTGCGCTGGGTGACGTGGAACTGTTCGGGGGTCAGCGCGGCGATGGCTTCGTCGGTCTTGCGATAGGTGGTCACGCGTCGTTCTCCG
>Ga0325401_1003413_pt1 | contig 14574 bp, 6 predicted proteins | sample PopdelMetagenome_FD_205666 | JGI IMG/M metagenome (GOLD analysis project Ga0325401, IMG submission 205666) | Populus deltoides microbial communities from Bellville, Georgia, United States - Xylem-PdKOR-R2 | ecosystem: Host-associated > Plants > Phyllosphere > Stem > Wood/Secondary xylem | place...
AATTACATTTAATTAGTTTATCTTAATTTAGGATATTATTGTTTGTATTGCTATAATTGTTATTGTTGAATTTACATTTTAAATGTTAATTGAAATATAGAATTAAATTTAATTAGTTTATCTTAATTTTAGGATATTATTGTTTACATGTCATTGTTATTGCTTGTTATTATATTTTTATATTTATGTGTACACGTTAATTTCTATTTTGAGATCCATTAGGGTCGTGTTAGGAATGATATTGTTTTAGTTACCTTTTGCTTTTGACCATGTAATTATTTATAAATTAAGAGTCTTGTCTCCTAAAACTTGAGATGTAATATTAATCTGTAAATTTGAATTATGATTTTAATCTAATGTTTGTAACTCTAAGTACCAATTTAACAATGAATGTTCATAGTTGAAATCGATTCTTTTACTTGAATTTCATTATATGATGTTATTGAATAAGGTGTTTTGTGTTAATGATGATGAGTTAGGTTGAGATCCAAGATGATTGATTGGATCGGGATGTGAAACAAAATTGGAAGTGTAATATGATTTTGTCGATAACTTGGGACCCCCTAGTATAGGGGAGACTCTGTCGAATTTTTTTTAAAATAATCGAAGTTAATTATGTAATTATTCGTATAAATTTGTGTAGATGCGTAGAATAAAATCTACAGCATGTCGTCAGAAGATGGTTGCAACTAGTTCTTCTAGCAGCGAGGAGGACGTATCCTTAGGTGCTAATCATGGTGAGGAATCTACACCAACTTGTGATGCTACCTCTTCTAGCGCGGTTTCACAACGCAGAAGCGGTATGCCTTCACAGCGGGGTCAATTCACCCGCAAGTACCAGGCACAATGAAATGATGACCTCTCAATGTAAGTTCGTTTAGGTTTTAGTTTTTTATATATATACTTATAACATAATTTATGAACAACTAATTAATATTACTATTTTTATTTAATTTCAGGTTCATAAACATTGAGGCTGCAAGGGCTATAACATTGGTGTTTAAATCGTCGATGGAGATTCCATTGTTTCAATGGAGCCAGTTTTCCAGACATCTTGAGTGGAAACCTAATATCGATGCATGGTTTAAGCGATTTCAGGTCGGTGTTAATTTTTAATTTCCAGCTTATTTTTAATAAATGATTTTTATAATTTTATATCTTGTACTATTTTTATTTTATATGAATTATTTATATACACAGAACAAATTTGAGTGGGATAGGGCGAACATCAATGTTGTGAGGAGGGTATGGGAGAATCACACGACAACTAGGTAACATCAAAAATAATATTTATTTTTGTTTTATAATTTTATGTTTGAAATTCTAATTTGTTACTATGGAAGTAGGTTGCGTGATTTTTGGCATGACACCTAAAAAAAATCAAAAAGACATGCGAGAGATAACGGTTTTAAAAGATGGAATGAGGTGGCAGTTTGGCGGGAATTCAAACCGCCATTCATCTCGGGGGAAATATGGACGACATATATTGAGCACGTGACCTCAGAGCAGTTCTCACGGTGCTCACAGTCCAGTGCCGACAACCGGAACCGGCAAATTCATGGTTCGGAGACCACACACATTGGCGGATCCGTCCCATTCAACGCACATGCAAAGCGGATGATAAGATTAATTTTAATGAAATATATCGTTCATTAATTTGTCGTTTGTTATAATATATTTAACTTTCAACCTATTTTTTCCTTACAGGCTGTGTCTCTTGGACATGAGCCAAGTCCAATGGAGCTGTTTGTAGAGATGCATGTGCGGAGTCAAGATCGCCAAAAGGGGGTGCAGCAGTTTGTGGACAACCGTGCTCAGCACTTCGTGGTATGTGCGTTCGTTCATTTTATTTTGTAAGTTATTATTTTCTTGAATTGCATCTTGAATTGCATATGATGGTTTTTTAAAAAAAATTTAGGAGACCTATAATAGCCGATTGAGGGAGAGATATAGGGACAATCCTTCAACCCATCCAGATTTGTGGATGAAGGTGGAATCATCTGATGGACCCGATAAAAATCGAGTCTACGGGCTCTCCAACACTACGGCTGAAAACTTGCTTTCAGCTCGTAGTGTCTCAACTGTTGGGAGCTCTCCATCAGTATCGAGATAAGCTCCGTTAAATAGTCATGGAGATGAGACCAAAGATAGGTGATGATACTTGTGCAGCTCCTTTTTGGCAGTACGATCCCGGGAACAACCAGCCTCCTCCGCCGCTATTCTAGTTTAATTTTGTTTTTTAAACACATTAAATTTGTAATGAATATTATTTAACATTATTTTTATATTTTTAATGTTTAATCCAATTTTATTTGTTTATTAAGCTTTTTTAGTATTAATAAATTATTTTTTATATATATTTTAAATACATACCGACGGATATACCAGCGGCCTTTATCCGTCGGTATTTCACAGAGAGTTGCCAAACAATTACTAGCCATGCCATAATTACCAACGAACATATTTCGTCGGTGATTACATACAGACGGCTTTACCGACGGATATTATCCGTCGGTATTTCATAGAGAGTTGCCACACAATTACCACCGATGCCATAATTACCGACGGATTATCCATCAGTAATTACCGTTGAAATTTCAGACGAATTTAGTCCATCGGTAATGTTCCCACGGGAAAAAAAAATTTTGGCGCGCGCGTATCCGTCTATAAGACCATCGGTGGGTGGTTTTTTTTATTTGCGACAGAATTAGTGACGAAAAGGGGAGTTACCGACGACAATAATACTGACAGAACCCGTCCGTTGATGATGCCGTCGGTAATTATTTCACCGACGAAGTTGATTCATTCCACCGACAGAATTAGTTCGTCGGTAAAACTGTTTAATAGTACAGTGATAGTAGTTATTGTAGCAATGGATGATCCCAACTCTTTATCTAGCATCGAACTAAATTTGAACCACATGTGTAACATTTTTATCTAGCAGGACCTCCGCCTTGGAGGTGGAAGGGCGACGGCGTCCGGTCACAAAACCTTACTTAAAGGGGAATAAACGCCTAGGCATATCCTTCTCATGGATGAGGCACTTGATTTAGGATTTAGGATATGGCCCATATAATAAATTAATCAAAGTCTAAACTAGGATCCACACGACCAGGAAATCTTGATATGGATTAGTTCATGATAGTAGAGCCTAATGTTTATAACATGGCAAGCTCATCCATATGAAGAAAATTAAAAAAATAATAATAAATAAATAAATAAAACACCACCTTTGCCGAATTTAGTAGAGATGGGGCTCATTCTTTTTTATACTTTTGCAATGAAGCTTCCAAATCAGCCCAATAAGGGATCTCTACGGTATAAAATCACCCGATTTTTTTTTCTTCTCACTTACGAGAATTCTAAAAATAGTTGACTTTTCAACGAGAGCATTATTATTTGACTTAATTTCTTATTATGTAAATCATTGATATAATTTTAAAATAGTTGACTTTTTTTGGAATATTGTATGTTTAAATTAAATACTCCAATCGATATATATATATATATTTGTTGAAAAATTCATGTATAAATTTATTTGCAAACTTGCAAGTATCACTAGTATTCTTTTTGACGATCACTAATTAACATATATTACTATATGATATATGCTATTAGGATTTATCTACAATCATGCAAGCATCGCCAATATCATTTTAACAGCCACACTCATAAGCAAATATTACTATATAATATAAAGGGTATACTACTATTCGATCCCTGCATTTTTAATGAAATAATTAGCTGATCCTTTTGTTTTAAAAAATCTAATATTAAGTCCATATGTTTTCATATTTGATTTTTTTTATCACAATTATATTATTCTTTTACCTAAACATCCTTCCCAAGTTTTCAATTGTACCAGCTAAAAAAAAAAAAAAAGAATTAAAAGAGCATTTGATGGACTAACTTATGATTTGAACAAACAAAAGAATAAACTTGCAATAGCATAAAAAACACTAGAATAAATTATAAGTTATTAATTATATATATAGGAACTTTTTTATATTGAGCATCGTTTTAAAAGCTAGACGGGACTTGTGGGTCAACCCAATTCGAGTTGAAGAAAAAAAACTTTATTGATCTGATTAAAAAATTGAGTTGACCTGGTAAAAAAAAAAAAGAGGGACGTGGAAATTTTTGACTCATTAGAATTCGAAGGCGAAAATATTACTTCGTAAGGGGATCGAAACCTAGCTTAGCAAGCTTATATAAAAAGGAAGGCAATTGATGTTAAATTATGAATTTTGTGTTAGGGTTCATAGTATAAATTTTGAGAAAAATACAAATGGATTGTGAATTGAATAAATTAGGTTAGAATAACTTGTAATTACTATTAAATTTGAAAGAAACAATGAAGAAAAACATGATGTTCTTAAAAGCATGTAGGGCCAGCGAAAAGAGGATCAATTTGTGTATATTTAGATTGTGTTCATTTAAGTGAAATTGTGATAGATTAATGTAGAATTTTATGAAGGGAATTATTTTAAAGGATTTTAGTTACGTTAAATAGATTGATTGAAATGTTTACGTTGTTGAAAATTGAAAATTAAGGGAGGTTGTTGAACTTAAAGATGAATGTTATTATAAATGTGTTTGACTTCTCATGTAAAGGAAGAGTTAATGAAAACAAATTTAAATAAATCATGGTACAAGAAGAAGTTATGGTGGCGGCCAAAAAAAGAATAAAGTGAAAATTTATGCAAATGTGATAATGTTTGTGTGATATAATACATGTGTGAATATGATCATACAAATAAGTTAATATTGTTAATGAAATTATTATTTAGTTTTTTAAAACTTTTTGTATGTCTAGACAATGTGTTCCATATGGGAAAGTTTAAAGAAAATTCACATACTCTTTTATTATGTATATTTTAGAAAAATAAGAGGAAAAATGAATTTATAATTCTTAAATTTAAAATGGTTAAAAGTTAATAAGTTCTATATGTCTTGTGTAATTTGATTTGAAGAATGTGTCTAGAAATGAATAAATTCCTCATGCTTAATTGTAAGCAAATAAAATTTAATGAGAATTAAAGTGGAAATGAAGGTTAAATTATTAGGAGTAAACCTAGAATAATATTATGTAAAATAAACATGAAATGAAATATAATGTGATAAACCTGTTAATACAAGAGAGGATATGCGAGTTGTGCAGTAGTATAGAGGTATTACTTGAGCTTCGACAGGAGGTAGGTGTCTTACTCCCTGTCATTTTCCTATACTTAATTTATTATATTAGTTTTTGTAAATGTAATGATATATTGTGTTTGAAATCATGGTTTAAGATTGAAGGAATTAGTTTCTCGGTAATGGGTTTAATGCCCAGTAAAGGGCAGAGAAATTTGTTTCCCTGCAATGGGATTAATACCCAAATGTGGGCGTAGGAGTGAGGTACCTGATGAAGGATATTACCTAGAAAATTAGGCTTTGGAATTTGGTAACTGACAAAAAGGGCTATTGTCGGAAATGAGTTGGTCATATCACATCATGTGCTTTGGATTTGACATGTTTGTCAAATCCACATTACTTCATTCTCTCGGGTGTGCCAAAGAAACATGGTCATTCCATCAGGCGTTCCAAGAGAGGATGCACATTTCTATGTGCATGCCTAGGGCTTGGCAGCTAGCGTGCCTAGAACTTGGTATACTGTCAAGTATAAAAGCGTCTAGGTTTGGCTGACGACAAATCTAGCATGTCGAGGCTTGGCACACTGCTAAGTACAATTGCATTTGGATCTGGCTAGTGTCAGACTCAGCATACTCGAGGCTTGATACACTGCCAAGCCCCCACTCAAGGCATGCTCCTTCTATTGGGTGTGCCCAAAGAAGAAGGGTCATAAGGATTTTTTAGACCTGTTAAAAAGAGATTTATCACAAATCATGCTTTCATTTCGACTTGTATAGTTCATGCCTTCTCTAATGGTCTATCTTATTAAAAAAAAAAATAAACCACTATGTCTTTTCAATTAGGCATTACTCTATTTTTTGTTTTCTTTTCTTTATGTAACCAAAATGAAATTGCATCACCCTGTTTTTTGTGCTTATCTATTGATTTTGAGTAATAAATATGGCCCTTTGTTGGAACAATATTGAGATGGAAAAAATTGTTTATCTTTTTTCTTTTTTGGGGGGAACCCCATATTATAACCTCATTCAAAATTAATGCACTATACAATTCTATGGTAGGCTTGTATTGATGTCTACTTTACAAATGCCTTTATTTGAAAAGTGTCATAATCCTTTATTTATTTCTCTTTCAATAAATTTAGATATGAACAACAAAAGAAAATGAGAGGACAATAAAAGAAAAGTGCTAGTGAAGGTCTCTTCTATTTTAAAGTTTGATGCTTTACTACATGATTGAATTCTTTGTTATGAGAATGTATACTGACCAAGTGTGCTCTTAAATGTTTTCCGCGGTGTTTTTAATTTTCTAGTAGTGAAAAAATTGATACAATACAAACTATCATGGTGTGAAACTCGAGGCGATGAGAGATAAAAAAGAGGAGAAGAAAAATGTCCGTCAAAGCCACATTGTTGGTCTTCCGTCTATACAAGCTCCACCACTTGGAAGAGCTCAATGCGCTGTTGTAGAAGTCTATTTTTGGCTATCAGGAGACGCCGCATGCACTACTCGAAGAGCACAGGTATATCCCACATGCTAGCGCGTCATTGTACACGCCAATCACTTTTAGTTTTTAAATAATATTTTATATTTATTAAAATATCAAATTGTCTTTTAGTTAACTTGATTATGACCAACAATCTAGGATAAAAAGACAAAAAAGCATCTGGACGCCCGTTCAATTTTTTAAGCTTATAGTGGTAATTTAGTTATTTTATTGTGTTTAAAGATGCTGCAAGCACCACTCAAAGAGTGCAAGTATATCCCACATGCTTGTGCGTTGTTGTACATGCCAACCAATTTTTGTTTTTAAATAATATTTTATATTTATTAAAATATTAGATTTTCTCTTAGTCAACTTAATTATAACCAACAATCCAAGATTAAAAAAAAAAACTATAAAGCATCTGGACACTCATTCAATTTCTTTTAGCTTATAATGGTAATTTAATTATTTTATTGTGTTTTAAGATGTGAAAATTCAAAAAAAAAAAACTCTAGATGCCAATTTATTTATTTATTTTTTAAGGGTAATTTAGTCATTGCACTATATTAAAAGAAACTAAAAAACTGGTTTGTCCTTGATTACTTTGACAATGATCAATAAATCTTGTAAGAATATTATTTTTCCTTTCATGAATTTTTCTTAGAAGGGAATAATAATAATTATATTGTTTCAATGCAATGAATTTTAGTTTTTTTTTTTTATTACTAAATCTTCTGTTGAAAGTTTCTTGACACCAATTTAAAGACAATCTTTTTTGTGTTTTTTCGGACAACAACCTGGTCAAGAACAATATAGAAGACCAGCAATCTTCAAACCAACAGTTGCTAGCTGTTGTTGAGAGCTCACCAATTGAATGATGGATCCCTCACCAGCAAAAATGCAGGTGGCTGCAGATCATAGGCTTGGTTTTAACTGCTAGTTTTTTTAACATTGCTGGACAATGAATTTGAATGAATTGGACAAAACCAAGAAGAGATTTTGTATCTTGAATTGAAGTGAAGGATAGATCTTAGAAAAAGATGGTGCTTTGCATCATCATAAATCCGATTGTAGGTAAGAGATAGTGTCATCTGGGCCAGAAAAGCTGATGATTAATTGTTACATTGAATGAGAGTTGGGGAAGCCCTCCAATGGCCCTATTACTCTATGAATAGACGCCTAGATTCCTTGACATAAAATTGTTTTTGATATGTGCTACTTGATTTTTTTAGTTAAAGGGTTTACCTATCATCACAAGGACCTTGCAAAGCAGATGTTAGATGCCATTTGTCTTCTCTTTCAATATCATTAGTTCTCTCAAGGATAGAAAAGTTACTCTCCATCGTTTGGAAAGAATAAAGTAGACAGCTCCTAATGCATCATGAGACTTTTAATCTAAGATTTGCCAAAAACAAAAAAGAGAGAATGGATCATTGTTTTAAAGTTACTGGACACCTGCAAGGACGTGGAAATGCTGTCCCTGTTCTTTCCATATAATTTCACAAGAACCACCCAACCGAATAACTGAAAGTATTGCTCTGAAGCCTTCCAAGTAATTAATATATTACACGTACTATATTATAAATTGAGTAAAAAATAAAAAAATCATCCCGAATTCAATGAGCTAAAAAAATGTATTTGCATGCTTTGTAGTACTGGGGATATCTCAGCTCCTTCTCCCAATTTATACGATACAAGGGAAACCAATCATTAGCTGCGAACTGTAATTAGCTGGGTTTTTGATTGTTGAAAACACCTGTAAATCGATCAGAGGGTATGGTCATGGCAAATTATGCTTGTGGCAAGTAAGGACTAGAGATTTGATTAAACCAATTAAGTGTAAGGATTAAAGGTGTTGATAATGATGATTAGAGGCCAAAATAAAAGAGGGTCAAGGTAAGTAATGAACATGTTGGACGAGGCGGTGGCCAGTGGGTGGGAGTGGACTGTGGAGGGGTAATGGAGGATGGGGGATTCTTTCTTGTTTGTTTATGAATCAGACAAATGACTGGGTGACAGATTGGGATGTGATATGCACAATCATCAAAGAGTGATTGAACAAGTGGCAAAGAGAGACAGCAAGTGGGCCATTCCCTCTTTTCTTTTCTTTTTTCCGGGAGAGCCTGGAAAATCTTAAACTCTTTGTGATATATGAACAGCATCCCTCTCCATTGATTTGACCATACAGTCCGCAGAGTTTTGGAGGTGGAATCTTTCTTTCTTACAATTTGTTGCTGATATTAGTATATTAAAATGATATAAGAATATAAAGAAAATATCAACCCGAAGACAACAAATGGTATCTACGACCCTGGTTCGATTGAATTTGTTGGCAGGCATACGCTGCAGCAGTAGAACATTGCGATGGATTGCTAGACAATTATTGAAAAGCTTGTGGACCAACCGGAATGACTCTCTCAGGTTAGTGAAAAGCTCCTCCTCCCTTGTGTGACATTGAATATGAACTGGTACTAGATTCAAGGAGCCTAGCTTTTAAAAGATGTGATGCGAGTTCCAAAAATCGACTCAAAACCAGGCACGATCGGGTCCGTAAAATGGTGGGTTTAATCTCAGTTGAGAAGATATTATATATAAAGAAATTATTGAGAGGCTCGTGGACAGAAGTATTTGTGTTAATAAGGACAGTCGATTTCTGTCTGTAGCATGCAGAGTAAGGATTTGTTGTCTGAAGAGAAATCTAATGGTACCACCAGGTAGCAAACAAGTGGTGGGTCAAGCAGTAGGCTACTGTTGTTGTCTACTGAGCGGTGAGTAGTTAAGTTAAACGCATAAACTCACGTATGCATGGGAGGGGACCTATCGTGTCTTCATGGGTCCCTCCCCTCCCCTGGCTACGAGGGAGCTTCAGCACTAAAGACGAAAGCGATCAGGAGACGATACGCATCTCCACCCATGTCTCGTTGTTAAGGACATTTTGGCAACCAGTCTGATTGACTGACTCCCTGTTGGCCCATCGTGGCTGCAATTTGATACAGTAGATGTACTGTATGGCATGGCATGGGACCCCAGGCTCGGTTCATATCCAGATTTTCATGTGAATCACATACTCTTACAGCCAGCTCATTGATTGTCCCTAGCTGTGTGATGGTGGTGTAAATTCTATGTCCAAGTTGTGTTTGGAGTTAACAAGGGGTTGGGCAGAGAGACAAGCTGTAGGGCAACTGATGAAGAGACTCCGAGCTGGAAAGAGCCGGGTTTATCGGATCCTGTCGACCGAGGAAGCAAAAAGATACACTTAACAAAGAGGTGGGATCCAAAGCTTTCTTTTGTTTTTTGCCTCGAACTTTGAAAATATTCAATCAATGCCAAACAAACACCATCTTAATTGGTTTGCTTTGAAGATCAAATAGAACTTAAAATAGAGAAAGAAACCACACTCGCGCAATCACAAACAAAGAGAAAGCATTAGAAAATGGAAAGAAGGTTCTTTAATTCAGGCAATACATCTAAAAATGTCCCCATCTATCTCTTTCATCCCTCCCTAATCCCATTCCTTTTCCTTTTCCTTTTCCTTTTGCTCTCTGGTGGTACTCAAATCTAGAGAGAGATGTTTTAGACGCAAGGAAATTGAAAGAAAGAAAGAAAGATATCAGAAAATTAAGTGTCTTAGAAAAAAAGATCAAAATTAAACCACTAAGTGTCTAAACCCCAACACAACGATAATGTTGAAGAAGCCTACTGGCTTCTCTAAGACCACTAAAATAAGCTCCGTGAGTAGTTGAATAATGGGTTCTGTGTGTTGCCTCCCCTGCAAACAGAATTTGAAGTGGAGCAGATCCTAAAGTATCAGTATTTGGCAATGGCTCTGCCAATGTGTCTAGGTCATCGCCACTTGATCCAACTGCAACATAACTGTAAGATCCCAAGAAGAGAGGATCGTTACCCCATTTACTCTTCAATACCTTGGCGAATCTAACTCTATTCCCATCCACAGATTTCTCTTTCCCATTGCATACTCCATGAGAATTAGAATTCAATTGTTTGTGGGGCTGTGACAAAAAGCTAGATAGTGTTGTTGACACCCCATCAATAATCTCTTCATCACTAAGAGTTTCGAGCTCAAGAGCTTCTTTCCCTGCAAACCAAGATAGCAACACACCAGAATTTTTATAAATTGGACTCAGAGAAGCTGTCCTTCTCATCCACCACGGTATCTTTTTATGCCTCCATTCGGAGTCTGGTCGATGAAAAGCCATTTGCAGGAATGGGAACTTGCTGTAATCACCATCTCTGCCATCGTGCCTTGAACTCAGTTGCAAAAACAACTTATTCACAACACCAAATCCTACCCTGGATATGGCCTCTCTCTTGAAAGTTGGAAGAGGGGGGTTGAACATACCTGAATCTGGACCAATTCCAGCTTTAAGTACCCCGAGTGAAACTGTAACTATAACATGATCAGCTGACATTATTGATCCATCGCAGAAATGTATCTTCACAGGCCTACCAGCACAACCATGTCCGCTTGATTGGTGAGCTTCAGGCTGCCATTCAATTCTTGCGACCTTGCGGCCTAATTGGATTAGGCCATGAGGTAAAACTGAAGCTAGCGATTCAATGACACTCAAGTAGCCCTTAGCAATGGTGATTTCTTCACCTGGAAACATGCGATACTCACTTTCTGCATCAAAATCTAGAGTCAAGAGATCACCCGCGGAAGTATAGGTCCTTTGAATGTTTTCATGCATTGCAAATATGGCTTCTTCAATCAACTTTCTGCTCCAATTACCACACCCTTCGATCTGATCTTGCTCTTTCACAGAATCCCAGTAAACATTAAGGGCTTGTCTGAGAAAAGAACCAACACTGAGCTTTCCAGGACCACCGCCATTGCTTGGACAAATCTTACAAATCTTATCTGCAAGCTTGCAGAAATCAACCTCTTCACTGCTTTCCTCACGTTCAATCAGTTTCCCCTGGGCATAATCCATCAGGTTCTTAAAGACTGTGGATATTGACTCCACAAGAGATGGACTAAGCTCGAAACCGCCTTCAGCGACGGTCTTTGGCTCGTCCAAGAGTCCATCCATGCACTCCCACGGCTGCTCAGACTCAAGTGAATGGATTTCCTGAGCAATTTTGTGAACTGGGCTGCCTCCAATGCCATGGATCCATGTTGCACCCATCTCTATCCTGTCACCACCAAATTCTGAAGTGTTAATTCTTCCACCAATCCTTGAACCACCTTCCACAACGCAGAGCTCAAACATATCGTTAGAGCTACTGGAAGTGTAGAGCTTGTTTGCAGCTGTGAGACCTGCCATTCCCGCTCCAATAATAACGATTCTTGGCTTCTTGGCCACCATTTTCGCTAGCTTTCAAGATTCACTAGCACAATAAGAAGATATTTGTGTGGGTGTGGGTGTGTATTTTTCTTTAGAAAAAGAATGAAGACAAACTGTGGGGTGAGATTGAATTACTGATGTGAAGAATTTATAAGGAGGTGCGTGTGTGATCAGTAATGTTTTGGCTTCTTGGGAGAATACTCTTACTTTACACTATCATTACTATTACAATTATTATAATAAAAAAATAATAATTTTCTTTCCAATAAAGACAGGGCTCTACTTTTTCTTGAACTCTATCGTAATAATTGTATACTACTTACTAGCCTTATCATCTTATACCCCCAAAGACCATTCTCTATTTGAATCATCTCTCTAGTCCTTCTCAATCCCACTTCCATTTATGAATATTCATCTGTACAGTAGAAAGCTTTGTCTAAAGACTCTAAAACTGTTTTTTTTTTTTTTTTTTTTTGCTTAGGAGAAACACTGGCCGTGCTTTACCGTTTAGGCATAGATTGGTTATGGTAACGCCAAGAACGATAAAAGGTTGATAATGCCTTTCACCAACCTCGCATGTAAATTGGGTTGAGGACGGCCCACCAACTGAACAAGTCATTGGTCTTGATCAGTCGATGGGCAGTCATTCATTTGATGGGTCAAAACCAGGAGATCAACACAAATCCACAAGTTGACCATCAACAAAAGGAAAGCCAATTTTCATCTAAATTAAACTCTTGAACCCATCATATCAATACGTTCATTTCTTTTTTTGATATTAGGTTAAAAAAAAGGATAAAAAATATTTATTGTTATAAAAATATCTAATTAGGATCGGAATGGATGGATTCCTGTTAAAGTCATGTTCCCTTTTAGGATAGGAGTTTCTTTTTTTTTTTTTTTAAAGTGAAGCCAGCTTTTATTGATCTCTTTTAAATTTGACTATTTCTTTTACGTTAACCGCAATCAACTTTATTTCCTAAAGAGTTGAAGTAATTTTATCTATGGAATCGCTTCATGGTTCAAGTGTTTGAGTTATGAGCGGGGGTTTTTTTCTCTCTTTAATTGAAAGCTTTAAATTGAAAGATCAAAGAATGGTCTTAATTTGATAACTTATGGAATCTAGCATTGGAAAGGTGATGCAATCCAATTTTAATATTTGTTTTATTATAAATATTAGTTGTGTGATCTAGTAATGATTAGAACTAGAAAAACAACATGTTTCACATTCTAGTTCAAGTGTTTGGTTTATGATATTGTTTTTATATGATATTAAAAATTTAATAATTAGCAGATATGAGTTTAAATCTTTTATTTTTTATTGTTTTTACCGAAGTTGAAAATTAAAGAAGAGATAATGAAGTAATTTTAATTTGATAACTTATAGAATTTAGTATTTAGTGTTGGAAAGGTGATGCAATCCAATTTTACTATGACGAATAGTGGCATGTTTTATGCCTTGTATCTGCTCTATAGTCAGCAATAGTCAACCAGACATGCAAGAATGATTTGAGATAAAGGCAAGCATTGATCTTCATGGCGAGGCAAGCACCATGATTGCCGTTGCGATGAACTTTATTTCTTCTCTGTTTGTAATTAAAAATCTCACTGATACAGTTCTGTGAAATTTTTTACCATATCCGAAGTTCGAACTTTCAACAAAATCTTCATTAAAGGCAGAGCGGATATGTGAGGAATCATAGCCAAAATTAAAAAAATGCAAAAGGTGTATCTTAATTATTCTATAAGATATTTTGGAATCAATCAATTCACTGCAGATTGTGCAGCATCCACAAGTTTAATAAAATCTATTTATCATTAATTAAATAGTGCTGACAAAAACTACTTTGAATATATCTTTATGTTTACGTCTACGCCTAGTAGAATATCCTTGCACAACTTTCATGTTAATAGACAATATATTCACTATTTTCTGCGTCAAATCAAGCTTGTTTTGTTTTTTAATCAATTTTAAGGTCTGGACCCTTTAAATCCAACTTCAGCTTATATTTTACAATATACTAAAAAGGCCCTCCTCCTATTTATCTAAACATAGGTTATTATAGATTGAAGCGGTGTAATGGTAAAATTATTTTTACTATAAAAACTTGCTAAGCATGCAATGAGAGGCGGGGTTGTCTTTTTTATGGGATGTATTTAACATTAAAAGAATGATTGGGGATAAAATGATCAGTTCAAATTTTACTAGGGCATGGTAAGCTTGTAGGCCCCATGCATTGGGCATGGTATGACTGCCATGCTTTAGGCGCTAGGGCCAGACTCGCTTGCCTCTACAGACAAGCGTTTGGGTCTGCAGACTCGCTCACTCATGCCTGACCCAAATCTCTTGGAGGGTAAATTTAAAATAATAATAATAATAATAATTACTACTACTACAACTATAATAATAATAATAATAATAATAATAATAATAAGAACAACAACAACAATAACAACAACAACAATAATAGCTTTGCAGACAGACCCAACACTTCTGGATCTTAACTTTTTTTTATGAAAAAAAAGTTGACTCACGGCGTATCATGAACCACCTAACTAGTATTAACTAATTGTGATTGATGTGGAGTGTGCGTCAAGTTCTTATTTTTCAAACCTCAAGCTAATTTCATGGTGAATTTTACCAAACTAGTA
>Ga0325401_1003415_pt1 | contig 14573 bp, 12 predicted proteins | sample PopdelMetagenome_FD_205666 | JGI IMG/M metagenome (GOLD analysis project Ga0325401, IMG submission 205666) | Populus deltoides microbial communities from Bellville, Georgia, United States - Xylem-PdKOR-R2 | ecosystem: Host-associated > Plants > Phyllosphere > Stem > Wood/Secondary xylem | place...
AAAGGTAGATATTTATGCAAATATTTGATTTCGTGTCGCAGTGCATTTTTTAAATATTTTTATTTAATTATAAGGAATTCACAATGGAGACAACTATATAAATTATATAGAAAAAAAAAATTTATGATATATGATTTTATTTTTTGTTGAAGTTTATGTGAAAATAACGCATTGAAATAAATTTACTATATTTTTCATAATAAATAATTTTTTATTTGTAACATATTTAAAACAAATAATTTTAATTTTTTATTCCCCTAGCTTTAGAAAAAGAAGAGGATAATGTCAAATTCAGCAAATTTATGATATGCCAAATGTAGCATTTTCAAGGCAAAGAACTGGGCCTGTCAAGATATCTCTCATTCTATTAATTAATTGGGCCAGGCCGATTATTTATTAATATTGAAATTCGATTATTTCGGCCTACAAATGGTAACCATTAGTGAAAAAATGTTGACCATGAGAAATTAGACGGTGAAGTTTGCGACCATCTCCAGCTTCAAAGGAGACAAAGGAACAGCGAGCAAGAGAGAGAGAGATCAGCAGCTTTTTAACCAAACAACGATGATGTTCATGCGAAATAGTGCTTTCAGAGCTATTGCTTCTTCTGCTATTCGGGTCCCTCAACATCATATGGAAATGGGTATCTTTCCTTTATTCTTCAATCATCACCACATTACCACCTCTACCTGTACAAATAAACCTTTTTTGCCTCAAAAAAATGGTGGGTTTGTTAGTAATACTAGCAATAACATTAGCATTGATGATGCCTTGGCTTCATTCTATAGCATGGTCCGGATGAATCCTAGGCCTTCTGTTGTGGAATTTTGCAAATTCTTAGGGTCCTTTGCCAAAAGCAAACAGTATTCCACTGTTGTCTCTTTGTGCGATCAAATTGATTTGTTTGGAGTTGCCCACAATGATTATACTCTCAATATATTGATTAACTCTCTTTGTCGCTTGAACCATGCTCATTTTGCTGTCTCTGTCTTGAGTAAGATGTTCAAACTGGGTATTCAACCTGATGTTATCACATTCAATACACTCATTAATGGGCTCTGCAACGAGGGGAAGATTAAAGATGCTGCAGAGTTGTTTAATGAGATGGTGCGGAGAGGGCACGAGCCTGATGTAATTAGCTATAATACTATAATCAATGGTTTGTGCAAAACTGGCAACACAAACATGGCTGTTCACGTGTTCAAGAAGATGGAAAAAAATGGGTGCAAGCCAGATGTGGTGACATATAGTACAATCATAGACAGCCTTTGCAAAGATAAGCTATTTAATGATGCCATGGACTTCTTATCTAAGATGGTGGATCGGGGCATTTCACCAAATGTTTTTACTTACAACTCCATACTCCATGGCTTTTGCAATTTAGGACAACTGAATGAAGCTACTAGATTGTTCAAAGAAATGGTTGGTAAGGATGTTATGCCAGATACAGTGACGTTCAATATTTTGGTTGATGGACTCTGCAAAGAAGGGATGGTTTTAGAAGCTCGGTGCGTCTTTGAAATGATGACCGAAAAAGGTGTTGAGCCAAATGTTTACACCTACAGTGCCTTGATGGATGGATATTGTTTACAAAACCAAGTGAACGAGGCCCACAAAGTGCTTGACATCATGGTTGGCAAGGGTTGTGCACCTGATGTACATAGTTACAGCATCTTGATCAATGGATATTGCAAGAGTAGAAGGATGGATAAGGCAAAAGCATTACTTACTCAAATGTCTGAAGAAGAATTGACTCCTAATACTGTCACTTACAACACTCTTATGCATGGCATGTGCCAAGTAGGGAGACCTCGAGAAGCTCAAAAGCTTTTCAAGGAGATGTGTTCTTCTGGCCTGCTTCCAAATTTGATGACTTACACGATTTTGCTAGATGGCTTGTGCAAACATGATGGGCATTTGGATGAGGCATTACAACTGCTCAAGGCAATGCAAGAGAGGAAAATAGAACCTGATATCGTCCTTCATACTATTATTATTGAGGGGATGTTTATTGCTGGGAAGCTTGAAGTTGCAAAGGAACTATTTTCCAAGCTTTTTACTGTTGGAATTCAACCTACTGTACAGACATACAATGTCATGATCAAGGGACTTCTTAAAGAAGGGCTGTCAAATGAAGCATACGAATTGTTTAGAAAAATGGAAGTTGATGGCTTCTTGCCGAACAGTTGCTCTTATAATGTTATCATTCAAGGATTTCTTCAAAATCAGGACTCAACAACTGCTGTACAACTTATTGATGAAATGGTTGGTAAAAGATTCTCGGCGGATTCATCTACATTTCAGATGTTATTGGATCTGGAATCTCATGATGAAATCATAAGCCGATTTATGCGTGGAAGCTCTCAACATAGAAAAATGAAGTGAGTTTTCTTATCAAGTCCTGTTGTTGGCTGCTGTGCATATTGAGGGTCGTCAACTTTAATGACTGGTTTGCAACACCTGGTAGTGACTTTTTTGCGTCTTGTTTAGACACTAAACTCACCTCTTATTGTGTGTGATACGAATGTATCTGTGTATAATTGACATATCGTATCATGACTGGTCTTATTTTCCTCAGTGCTATAAATTTTCTAACTTAATTTAGGTATTATAGATTTTGAATTTGTACCTAATGTTGTAACTTGTACTAATCCTAATGAAGGAATGCGTTAGAAATGTGAACCTGATGATTCTCATGATCTTGTGCAATTAGCCAAGTTTTATCGGAGCTGATTTGGATGGTGTTGTTGAAAAGGCTTGTAAACTTGCTGTAGGTAGAATAGCTCAGCTCATCTATGTAGAGAATTTAAAGATTTTGAAAACACACAGCATTGACAAAAAGGGCCAATATGATACTGTTTTGGGAATTTTTCGTCTTCTGGAGATTAGGAATGAAGAATCTAGAGTGGGTTTTTGGTTTATGTTCATCTGAGCTGCGGTAAAACCCTAATAGCACCAGTGAAACGGGAGCTCTACTTTCGTGCAATCAATGTCAGTCTTTCTTGTCCTGCTATACAGTTTCTGCACTACAATACATACATGTTATATTCAAATCCCTTAATTGCGTATTGTCACAAGTTCATGTTGGAGAAGTTGGGACCAAAACCCTTTAATTGCAACTGCTTTTGAGTTAGAACAGTGACAGTTTTATGCTTGTGATTGGTGTTTGTAACAGGTTATATCCAGCTCGTTCTGCTCTCTTTTTCTGTCTCTTCATGTCTCACAAGTTGATGTCTCCGGTGGCAGGCCCATAGGGGGACTCAGATGTCGTAAGGCCTCACATACTTGGAAACATATCTATGCCCCCCTGCCAAGTCCAGAGGGGCATCGATTGATCTTAAAAGCTGAATGTAGTTAGTTGGAAAGAACTTTTCATTAAAATGTGGAATCTTTTTAAATCAACTGAACCCATTTGTTTAATTGAAAAATCAGTAGATTGAGAACAAGGGTAAGCCGAAGCTCTATTGATGCAAACTTCTACTGGTTAAAGATAATTTTGCTGCAGCGGAGTAAAGTACGATTAGGTGTGGTGTCTTGGAATATTCTAATCCCGAATTTACGATTTTGGTTCTTTTAACTCCTCTATACTGACAATTAGAAGTTTTCGCCTCCCTGGGATGTGGGCGTGAGAGCTATACGGGGGAGTCTTGATGCCTGGCCCTACTGCTTAGGAGGATGCCTGGCCCAACTGCTTACCAGGCATCAAAATTTACTTCTTGGTAGGTGCAGAGCCAAATATTTGCACTCATAATGCTTTGATAGATGGATTGACCGAAAAGGGTGCAGGGCCAAATGTTTGCACTTATAATGCTTTGTTAGATGGATACTGTTTACGAAGCCAAATGAAAGAGGCCAAAAATATGATTGACATCATGGTTGGCAAGGGTTGTGCACCTGATGTACATAGTTACAGCATCATTGATCAATGGATATTGCAAGAGTAGAAGGATGAACGATGGAAAATCTCTTCTTGCTGAAATGTCTGAAACAGAATTGACTCCTGATACTGTCACTTACAGCACTGTTATGCAAGGTCTGTGCCACGTAGGGAGACCTCAAGAAGCTCTAAAACTTTTCAAGTTGATGTGTTGTTCTAGCCTTCTTCCAGATTGATGACTTACTCAATTTTGCTAGATAGGTTCTGCAAACATGGACATTTAGATGAGGCATTACAACTGCTTAAGGAAATGCTAAAGAGGAAAATAGAACCTAATATCATCGTTGATAATATTCTTATTCAAGGCATGTTTATTGCTGGGAAGCTTGAAGTTGCAAAGGAACTATTTTCCAAGCTTTCTATGGATGGAAAATGACCTACTGTATGGACATAGAATGTCATGATCAAGGGACTTCTTAGAGAAGGGCAGTCAGATGAAGCATACAAATTGTTTCGAAAAATGAAAGACGAGGGCTTCTTGCCGGATAGTTGCTCTTATAATGTTATCATTCAAGGATTTCTTCAAAATCAGGACTCATCAACTGCTATACGACTTATTGATGAAATGGTTGGTAAAAGATTCTCGGCAGATTCATCTACATTTCAGACGTTATTAGATCTGGAATCTCGTGATGAAATCATTAGCTGATTTATGCGTGGAAGCTCTCAAGGTAGGAAAATGAAGTGAAATTTTCCTATTCAAGTGCTGTTGTAGGTTGCTGTCCCTCGTGAGTTATCACAATACTCAATTCTTCAACTTTAGTGAATGATCTGTAACTTTTATGGTGACTACCTCTTGTAAGTTAACTTTTATGGTGACCACCTCTTGTAAGTTATCACAGTACTCGGTTCTTTAACTTTAGTGGATGGTCTGTAACATTTATGGTGACTTCCATGGATCTGTTTTTGGCAATAGAGCTCACCTTGCATTGTATGTTGACTTGAATCTGTGTATAAAGTACACAGTGTACCATAGCCAGTCTTGTTTTCCTCTATGTGATGAATTTTCTAACTTAAAATAGGTATTTCAAGTTATGAGTTTGCATCTAACATTGTGACCTCTACTAATCTTAACAAAGCAATGATTCAAAAAGGTGAGCTCGAGGGTTCTCTTAATCATGTTCTATTATCCAAGTTACAACAGGTTTTATTGGAGCTGATATGAATGTGTGGCTGACAAGGCTGGCAATCTTTTCTGTAGAGAGAATCGGTAAGCATAGTCTCATTTATCCAGAGAATCTACAGTTTTAGAACACACACAGAGATGGTGGAGGATACCTCGGTTGCCATCATCATGAGATCCTACAGTTTTAACAGTTTTCTTGAAAAGGGTAGGACTCTAAAACATCAGCAGCATAAGCTTAAGTTCTTTTTATGCATTTTAAGCAGTCATTTACCTAGTACTGGAATTCAGCTTTTGATTTCTAGAGTCTGCGCACGCTTTAAGTCGATGGCTGCTTGTATGTGCGGTACACTAGCAAAAAGGCCAGCGCTCTGCTTTTCATTTGTCTGGACAATATTGACGAGGTGCATTATCCCATTGCTCGATCAGGATTAAACTGCTATACTGCAGAAAATGATGTGAGCAGTTTGTGCTGGTATCATATGAGAGTGACCTTGCGGGTTTTTGATGGGTCAGGATTAAAGAAGGATTCTTGCCATTACAACATCTCGCTGTTCCTTTGATGAATGCCACATTGCTTTCGAGCCTCTAAAGAAGAATTTTAAGCTAGAGTGCTGTCGATGTAAACATGCTCTTTACATTATTATATATTTTTATTTAATAATCCATGCATAAAGAAAAAGAAATACTGTTTTTTTTTTTTATTAATGAAATACATAGAGAACAAAAGGAAGAATTAATTATATACAAACTAGTCCTTAAAATAAATGAAAAAAAATATTATTTGATGAGATGAACAAAAAAGGATATGAAGTAAGTGTGATCATTTATCATAATTTTATAATGAATCATCAATGTAAAATTGGCAACACGAGCATGGCTCTTCAGTCATGTAATTATAGTTTTTAAATCTGGTTTGAATTTTAGATTTTGATCGGATTATCGAGTTGTTCAAATCAATTTTGATTGGTCATCTTGAGTTTTGATTTTTTTTATTTTTTCTTAAACCCAATTAAATTATAGCCTTGGTTCAGCCGGGTCCCGAGTCGACCAGCCGGATTGAATTTTAAAACTATAGATGAAATAGAAAGGTTGTAAACTAAATATTGTCATTTGAAAAAATAAATTTAAGAAAAATTATAATTAAGTTTTGAGAAAGTTTTAAATAAACTGAAATGTGTATTAAATTAGTCAAATATTTTGAAATATTTTTAAATAAACCATTTTAGATATTTATTTTCCCAGCCTTAGTTATTTTTTAAAAAGAATAATGTTAAATATAGCAAATTTATTCAGCACAAGATATGCCGAATGTAAAGATTTTTAGGCAAAGAACTGGGCTTGTCAAGCATGTTTTCATTCTGTTAATTGGGCTTGGCCCATTATTTAATAATATCAAAGTTCGATTATTTCTGCAAAAATGGTTGACCAAGAGAGAGAAGACGGCGAAAAGTTTGCTACCATCTCCAGCTTTCAAAGGAGGCAAAGGAACTGCGAGGGTGAGAGAGAGACCAGCAGCTTTTTAACCTAACAATGATGATGATCATGCGAAATAGGGCCTTTAGAGCTATAGCTTCTTCTGCTATTTGGGTTCTTCAACAACATATGGAAATGGGTATCTTTCCTTTTCTTCCTTATTTCCCTTCTTTCTTATTCTTCCACCATCACCACATCACTACTTCTACTTTTACAAAGAACCCTTCTTTGCCTCAAAAAAATGGTGGGTTTGCTAGTAATAGTAGCAATACCATTATTGTTGATGAGGCCTTGGCTTCATTCTATCGCTTGGCCCGCATGAATCCTAGGCCTTCTATTGTGGAATTTGGCAAATTCTTAGGCTCCATTGCCAAAATGAAACAGTATTCGACTGTTGTCTATTTGTGCAATCAAATGGATTTGTTTGGAGTTACCCACACTGTTTATTCTCTAAATATATTGATTAACTGCCTTTGTCGCTTGAACCATGTTGATTTTGCTGTCTCTGTCTGGGGTAAGATGTTCAAACTGGGTATTCAGCCTGATGTTATTACATTCACGACGCTAATCAATGGGGTCTGCAATGAGGGGAAGATTAAAGTGGCAGTAGAGTTGTATAATGAGATGGTACGGAGTGGGCATGAGCCTGATGTAATTAGCTACAATACTCTAATAAATGGTTTGTGCAATAGCGGCAACACAAATATGGCTGTTCACGTGTTCAAGAAGATGGAGCAAAATGGATGTAAACCAAATGTGGTGACATATAATACAATAATAGACAGCCTTTGCAAAGATAGGCTAGTTAATGATGCCATGGACTTCTTGTCTGAAATGGTGGGCCGGGGCATTCCACCAGATGCTATTACTTACAACTCCATAGTTCATGGTTTATGCTGTTTAGGTCAGTTGAATGAGGCAACAAGATTGTTCAAGAGGATGGAACAAAATGGGTGTAAGCCAGATGTGGTGACATATAATATTATTATAGACAGCCTTTACAAAGACAGGCTAGTTAATGACGCTGCGGACTTCTTATCTGAAATGGTGGATCAGGGCATTCCACCAGATGTTGTCACTTACACCACAGTACTTCATGGTTTATGCTGTTTAGGTCAATTGAATGAGGCAATAAGATTGTTTAAGAAGATGGAACAAAAAGGGTGTAAGCCAGACGTGGTGGCATATAATACAATAATAGACAGCCTTTGCAAAGATAGGCTAGTTAATGATGCCATGGAATTCTTATCTGAAATGGTGGATAGGGGCATTCCACCAAATGCTGTTACTTACAGCACGATGCTTCATGGTTTCTGCAATTTAGGACAATTGGATGAAGCAACACAATTGTTCAAAGAAATGGTTGGCAGGAATGTTATGCCAAATACATTGACCTTCACAATTTTGGTTGATGGACTCTGCCGAGAAGGAATGGTTTCAGAAGCTCGGTGGGTCTTTGAAACAATGACTGAAAAAGGTGTAGAGCCAAATATTTACACTTACAATGCGTTGATGAATGGGTACTGTTTACGATGCAAAATGAATGAGGCTAGAAAGGTATTTGAAATCATGGTTGGCAAGGGCTGTGCACCCGATGTACATAGTTACAACATCTTGATCAATGGATATTGCAATAGTAGAAGGATGGATAAGGCAAAGGCATTACTTACTCAAATGTCTGTAAAAAAATTGACTCCTAATACTGTCACTTACAACACTATTATGAAAGGTTTGTGCTATGTAGGTAGACTTTTGGATGCACAAGAGCTATTCAAGAAGATGTGTTCTTCTAGCATGCTTCCAACTTTGATGACTTACTCGATTTTGCTAAATGGCTTATGCAAACATGGACATTTGGATGAGGCATTAAAACTGTTTAAGTCAATGAAAGAGAAGAAATTAGAACCTGATATTATCCTTTATACTATTCTTATTGAAGGCATGTTTATTGGTGGGAAGCTTGAAGTTGCAAAGGGACTATTTTCCAAGCTTTCTGCTAATGGAATACAACCTCCTGAACGGACATACAATGTCATGATCAAGGGATTTCTTAAAGAAGGGCTATCAGATGAAGCATATGAATTGTTTAGAAAATGGAAGATGATGAAGCATAATGTTATCATTTAAGGATTTCTTCAAAATCAGGCTCACCAACTGCTCTACCCCTTATTGATGATATGGTTAGTAAAACATTCTCGGAGGATTCGTCTACAATTCATATGTTATTGGATTTGGAATCTCATGATGAAATCATAAGCTGATTTATGCATGGAAGCTCTCAACATAGAAAAATGAGGTGAGTTTTCTTATCAAGTGCTGTTGTAGGCTGCTGTGTCTATTGTGGGTCATCAACTTCAGAGACTGGTTTGCAACTTGTAGTGACTTTTTTCGCAACTGGTTTGCAACTTTAGTCACCCCTGGTAGTGACTTTTTGCTACTTGTTTTGACACCAATCTCACCTCGTATTGTGTGTGATACAAATGTTTCTCTGTATAATTGACATATGGTATGATGACTAGTCTTATTTTCCTTACTGCTGTAAAATTTCTAACTTAATTTAGGTATTATAGATTTTGAATTTGTACCTAATGTTGTGACTTGTACTGATCCTAATGAAGGAATGAGTTAGAAATTTGAACATCATGATTTTCATGATCTTTTTCAATTAGCCAAGTTACACCAGGTTTCATCTGAGCTGATTTGGATGGTGTTGTTGATAAGGCTGGTTATCTTGCTGTAGGTAGAATAGCTTAGCTCATCTATGTAGAGAATTTAAAGATTTCAAAAACACACTGCATTGACAAAAATGAGCCTATATGATACTGATTTAGGAATTTTTTGTCTTCTCAAAACTTAGAATGAAGAATCTCGAGACTAGAATTTTGGTTTATTGTCCTATGAGCTGTGGTAAAATCCTAATTGCACAGTGAAGCAGTATCTACTTTCATTCACATCAATGTCAGTCTTGTCCTGCTATCCAGTTTCTCCACTACAGTAAATACATGTTATATTCAAATTCCTTAATTGTTTATTCTCACAAATTCATGTTGGAGAAGTTAGGACCAAAACCTTTTAATTGCAACTGCTTTTGAGTTAGATCGGCGTCAGCTTTATGCTTATGATCGGTGCTTGTAACAGGTGGTAATATACAACTCTCTCTGCTCTGTTTTTCTGTCTCTTCATGTCTCTTAAGTTGGTGTCTCCATTGGCAGGCCTGTAGTGGGGACTCAGATGTTGTAAGGCCTTGCATACTTGTAAGCATATTGATGCCCCCTGCCAAGTCCAAAGGAGCATCGATTGATCTCAAAAGCTCTGGCCAAGGGAAAACCCTATTGATGATTTTGTGGATTCGAGTGCCGTTGCATGATATGGGAGGCTTGTAACATTCTAGCAGGGCTGATCTTCATAATCCGGTCTGTTTGCAATTCCTGACAATCTGTCTCTTTGCATGGTACAGCTAGAATGCAATCTGGTTATGCAAATGTCTTTTTCTTGTTGGTTTTATTTCAATTTTAACCAAACATAAATTTGCATAAGAAGTTCGGTGGATGAGTTGTGGACAGGCTTCTAAAGCAGGTAAAATAAAGTGCACTGTAATTTGTTTTAAACTTGCTTTTCACTACCTGCAGTGTTGACTTAATCCCATTAATTGCAGTTGCTTTAAGAGTTAGATTAGTGTCCAGATGCATATGTCTCTGGTGCTACCAGCAGGTACATTACAGCTTATTCTGTTTTCTTTCTATGCCTCGCTTTCTTATGTTGGTATCTTTTGCGGAAGGCCTGAAGTATGGACTCTTTTGCATACAGCCTGGCATATTCGCAACCAAAATGTATCTCCCCTGCCAAGTCCAAAGGAGCATATATCGATCCTAAAAGTTCTGGCCATGGAAAAACCTGTTGATGCAATTATGGATTCGAATACCATTGGGAGAATGGATGCTTGTGAAATCTGAGTGAGGCTGATCTTATTAGTCACTTGCTCCTTTTCCACCTGTCAAGCAGAGGCAGCAAGTGAACTTTTTGGATGAGAAAGCACGCACATTCAAGACCATCCAAGTTTATCTGGATTTTCTGCTTGTGCCCATTATCGATGAGGAAGCTTGGTGGCCTTCTACATATTTTTAGATATGGGCTGAGGAGCCTAATGTGTTTGATTATTTTGCATGTATAATTCAGATTGTGTTTTCTTAGGAGTGGAGGTGGAGTCTTAAAGCTGCTGTGCTAATTGAATGCTTTGATTAAAACTGACTTGATTGCCTAGTAAAAGCTGCTATCAACTAAGAATCGACGGATCAATTTTTTAATAATACTATTATTGTTCCTTAATTTAGGTATTTTAGATTTTGAATTTGTACCTAATGTTGTGACATGTCCTGGTCCTAATGAAGGAATGAGTTAGAAATGTGAACGTGGTGCCTTTTATGTTCTTGGGCTATTAGCCAAGTTACGATTTAACCCTAAATTTATGATTTTGATCATTTTAACCCCTACGTACAGACTATTGAAAGTTGGAACACCATCCGTTTCCTTTCCTGATTGTTTGCCTCCCAGGGATATGGGCGTGAGAGCTGCATGTGGGAGTCTTGATGCCTGACCCTACTTAGCAGGCATCAAAATTTACTAGTTGGTTGGCAAGTAATTATTGTAGAAGTTATTATATCATATTTATAGTATTCTATTAGTAGTTGTTATTCACGATAAAGAAAAATAACTATAATAATCATACTATTTTATTATATTGCACAAATATTTAGTTGCTCTCTAAATCAAGATCACAAAATGCCAAATGCATGTTGCTGTGTCAGGAGTAGGGATCAGTGCCAGATAACACAAGGAATCAACATTTCAAGAGAGGACAAATCCATGAATCAATTTTTTTACTACAAAAACAATATCACTTGAGCTTATATTAATCATTCTTTGTTGAATGAACTGAATCCATTGTTTAAAGGGTGTGTTTGCCAAGAAAAGGCAGGGAGAGATGGAGAAAGAGAGCTCAAAAATAAATCAAATTCTGAGCATGAAAGGAGGGTTGGGAGAGGAGAGCTATGCCAAGAACTCAAAACCACAGGTAAGTTCCAACTTCTCTTTTTCCTGCTGTGTGAATCATATTCAGCACTGAGCCATGCCTAAAAAATAGCATGTAATTCTTTAGGGCCCTTAGTGTTCGTGCTTAAATCAAATAATTCAGGTCTGCAAAATCCATGTATACATTAAGAAAATAAAAAACCTTATTCATGCACAATTCTTTGGAGTAGACCACTGTGGCTTAATTATGGCTTAATTAATTGATAAGAACCACAGCGATCCTTTCTCTTATTGTTATGTCTTTAGTTTTTCTACTCTAGCTTTAAGAATTTGGATAAAAGATGCACAATCATATGTGTGCGTGCGCATGCACAATTCTTCTAAACAGAGTCTTCTTTTTGTAGCGAGCAAATCTATCCAGTTCAGTGCCAGTACTAGAACAAGCAGTGCTTGATTTCTGCGACACCGAACTTCCTCGTTGTATCACTATAGCCGACCTTGGATGTTCTTCAGGACCCAACACTTTGTTTGCAGTTACTCAGATCACAAGCTTGATATACGAAAGGTGCTCTCAATTGGGCCAATCACCACCGGAATTTTCTATTTTCTTGAATGATCTTCCAGGAAATGATTTCAACACCGTTTTCCAGTCTTTTCTGCCAGCTTTCAAGGAGAAAATAAGGGCAGAAAACGGTTCAGATTTTGGTCCCTGTTATATTTCTGGAGTTCCAGGTTCGTTTTATGGGAGGCTTTTTCCATCGAATAGCCTGCATTTTGTGCACTCTGGAACTAGTCTTCATTGGCTCTCACAGGTTTGTCATAACCATCCAACTCTTGAGTGTTTTTTCTTCTTCATGAAATCTATCAATATTTCAAATATTGTTTGTTGATCCCATTTGATCTCTGAAAATGTTTACAGGTACCTCCTGAGTTGAATGACAAATCAAATCCACTAATAAACAAAGGGAAAATATACATTTCAAAGACAAGTCCAGCAGCTGCGATAGAGGCATATCAGATTCAGTTTCAAAAGGATTTCTTTTCATTTCTTATGGCACGCTCGAAGGAAGTAGTTCCAGGGGGACGTATGGTCTTCACATTAAAGGCAAGAAGATTTGCAGACCCAACCGCCGATGAAAGTTGTTTGATCTGGGATTATTTAGGCCAGGCACTCCAGGATTTAGTTTTGAAGGTGCCTGTTGGGTTGCCATCCCTCTTTTTCTCCATATTTTTCATTATCAAGTTCAAATAATAAATATATATCAGGGCACTTGGCTATTTTTCCACATTTTGAATGTTCTTTTAACTTCATTTTTTTTCCTGAAAATATTTTATTTTAACTTGTATGTTACTTATAGATTTTGCTGATTGGTGATTACATCTTCATATGGTTGAGTTTGCTGATTAGTGATTTCTTTCTTTGGTTTTTTAGAGAGCCATTAATTAGTGAATTCTTAATCCAGGGGCTAATCGAAGAAGAAAAGTTAGACACCTATAATGCTCCATACCATGAACCATACGTAGAAGAAATCAAGACTGAGATAGCGAAAGAAGGATCTTTCACCCTCAATTGCCTTGAGATCATTGCCCTTCCATGGGAGGCTTGTAATGGAGGAATGAAGTGTGATAGAGAAACAACAGCAAAAAACTTGGTGAGGGTCTTAAGAGCAATCAATGAGTCAATGATTCAGTCTCATTTCGGAGCAGAAGTTTTGGATCCTTTATTTCAAGGTTTGACTGATATCATCGCAGCTGATACAAAGGAAGTGGAGCATGTCACTGCTGTCGTTTATGTGACTAGAAAAGATTAGCAGCATTTTGAGTTGTCTCTTTTTCCTTTTTGATTGATGAAGTTTCCATTAAGCAATAAGTCAACGGTAACAGGGTGAATCCTGCAGCAGTGCAGCAGCTTTTGCAGAAACTGCTTAGCACAGTCTCTAGAATGACAGGATTTATCGTTGACATATGCTTTTAGTTCAAGAACAAGCAAAGATGAGATGATAACAATCTGCAGATGCAAGATTACACAGACTACACAATGGATCAACTGTTCTTCCCATCATCATCTGTCCACTTCTCAATTTATGGTCAACCAAGATCAGAACAACTAGCCAGGAAATAAAACTACGCATCAGCAATAACTTTTACCAACCACTCTGCCTCCTTTCTTCCTAACATATTCCCGAAAATCACTTTGTTAAAAACTGGCCATCAATTTATACTAAAGTTTCCACGACGCACTATCATTAGTGCAAGGATACATCAAGTCACAAATTATAGCTCTTTAAATTGCTGCCATGTGGTTGGAAAGCTTCCTAGCTAAATCTCCATGAACAATCACTAAGAATGGTTAAGGATGCTAAAAATCTTTTCCTTTAAGAAGATGGGAATTTGGTACATCTCCATGTTCGTTTTTGGTCTTGTGGGTAGCAAATTCAATGATGATAAAAAGCACCTCAATGAAAAGCAGAGGAGAGGTGAACAAAAAGCATTTTAAAGTAGCTTCTCAGAAACCGAATTCAGAACTCATTTATTAGTAGGATCCAAGAACAAAACTTGTGTTTTATTTTGTAACCGGATGGGATAAAAATGTTGTTGGATAGCAAATGTAGAAGCTAACTCATTGCTAAATTGGTTCTTAATGTTGAATCAATCCAAATCATGATGTTTGGGTTGCTAGCCACAATTGATTTGGTTTTAAAAATATATGGGGAATTTCGAATGTAAAATTGAATCGAACTAATGTATATGATGAATGTCTATAGTTATATCAATATGAGATATTTGAAAAACCTAGCTTGATTTGATTTAATTCAATTTATTATAGGTAATATTCTATTTATATGAGAAATATTGTGTGTTTATGTGTGTTAATCTATTTAATTTTGTAGTTTTGTCGAAAGATCATTTTTATCCAATTTTTTTTAGAATATATTAGTTAATTGTATTAAAATAATTAAGATCAAACACAAAAAAAAACTAGAATTTTGAATAATCTGTATAATATAA